>JAEEGF011885961.1_pt1 | contig 24761 bp, 17 predicted proteins | sample 9134171 | NCBI WGS metagenome assembly JAEEGF01 (sample SAMN16246542, study PRJNA631951) | gut metagenome | biome: gut microbiome; feature: rumen; material: AP-attached | host: Bos | place: Iran: Karaj | collected 2018-10 | reverse complement strand
TTAATCAGAAATGGGCTGTTGTTCTTTCAGTTATAGCATGGGGACTTGGTGATTGTGTTGCTGCGTTAGTTGGAAAAAGATTTGGTAAGCATAAAGTTAGTGGTAGATTTATCGAAGGAAAAAAGAGTATTGAAGGAACATTAGGAATGTTTTTTACTACTTTTGTTTCAGTGTTTCTTCTCTATTCGAGACATTCCGCTCTTGCAAATCCTTGGTTTATAGTTTTGGTATGTTTTTGGATAGCAGTATTTTCATCAGTGACAGAATTATTTACTAAAAATGGATTAGACACAGTGGCGTGTCCACTAATATCAATGGTAGGATTTATGATTCTCACACTTGCAACAGGTGGAATCTAAAAGGAGTTTTAGCAATATGGAAAAACAAAAGAAACTGGAAGAGGGAAAGGTCTGGTCAGTTATAGCATCCCTCGCTATACCGACAGTCATTATTACTCTTGTAATGGTTGTTTATAATATGGCAGATGTATTCTTTATTGGAAAAACAGGTGATGCAAGAATGATAAATGCAATATCGGCATGTATGCCTATATTCCCAATAATACAAGCCTTTGGAACTTTAATTGGAGCTGGTGGTTGTACAGCAATATCAGTTGCACTTGGTAAAAAAGATATAAAGAACAGTAAAAGAATTTCAAGCTATTGTTTTTGGTTTTGCGTAGTTGTAGGTATTGCAATGATGTTAATACTAAATATCTTTACAGAACCAATCATTTCTATGCTTGGTGCAGCTGATAGCTATAGAGAGTTTGCTACACTATATTTGAGATTTCTTGCGATTGGATGTCCTTTTATGATGTTTTCCAATGGCTTTGTAAATATTATGAGAGCTGATGGTTCAATGAAGGAACCGATGATAGCAAACCTTTCTGGAACAATTACAAATATAATTTTAGATCCAATTTTTATTATAGGGTTTGGAATGGGTGTTACTGGTGCAGCAGTTGTAACAGTAATTGGAAATATACTATCTTCAGTGATTTTATTTAAGCTACTTAAAGGCAAGAAGGAATATTTATCACTTTCTCCTAAGGATGTTCATTTTACTTATGAATCAGCAATTCATCCAATGGTTTTAGGTCTACCTATTGCATCAGGAACAGTATTAATGAGTGTTTCATATATGGTATTGAATAACCTACTACTTTCAGTAGGAGCGGATGCACAAGGCGCTTTCGGAATCAGCAGATCCATAATGCTTCTTTCTACAACTACACAGATGGGAATATGCATGGGTGTGCAACCGGCAGTATCTTATAACTTTGGAAGAAATAATATCTCTAGAGTTAAAGAATTCATTGGGAAGACAATGATTGCCTGTATGATTTTTGGCTTAACGGTAGCTATTATTTGTATTGGCGGTAGAGAATTGTTAATGAAGGCGTTTATAGATGATGCAAATATAGCAAGTTACGGTATACAAATATTGATTGGATGCTTTATTACAGCACCTATATATTCTATTTACCAGGCGTCGGTTACATTTTTACAGGCTACAGATCAAGCAATTTCCAGCACAGTCATTACACTTCTCAGACAGGGAGTAGTGCTAATTCCAGCAATGATTATTTTAAATGCAGTGTTTGGATTTAACGGTTTAATCTTTTGCTTTGCAGTAGTAGATGTGGTTGCCGCGATAGTTGGGGTAATTGCCTTGACTAGACATTTAAAAATTCTTAGCGCATAATTTTCTTATGACTGAGAAAATAACAATTATTATAAAAAACTTTATAGAGTTTACCGCAAGCTTTAAGTTGTGGAAGGCAGTAATTGCATTTTTGGTTTCGGGAGTTATCCTAATTGGATGTCTATTCAATGGAGATGTGATTCCAGATTTTATTGAGTATATCGTATATGCGGCTACTTTTTATTTTCTGGTGATTCTTGGAGTAGCCATATATAGAGATGCTATTCCTTGGGCTCTTAGAATAGGAGAGAGTTTGCCAATAATCGGTAATATGATTAGGAATATTCGTTATCGTCAAAGAGCTTTTTTATACTTTGGTGGATTAATGAATATGTTTTACCTAGTATTCTATTTTGTCGTAGCATTTATTTATAAGTCCAGATGGTTTTACGTCATAGGAATGTATAATCTATGCATTGCAATGATGAGAGGATATCTGTCTCATCAGGAAAGAAAAATAGAAATAATTCTAAGGGCAGATGAGCGTCCATATTACGAGTCTAAAGCAATATGCAATGTGGCAAAACTACTATTTTTAATGAATGCAATAACAGCTATAATGGGGCTTCTGATTATATTTAATGATGAAACGTTTTCGTATCATTACATTATCCTTTATGCAGTAGCCCTTTATGTATTTATAAGATTAATATGGTTAATCGTTGTTATGGCTCAAAAGCAACCTCATAACACTGGAATCTGGAAAGCTGTACAAATGATAAATTTTGCTGTTGCACTGGTAATGCTATTTACATTTCAGACTGCGCTTCTACACACTTGTGAGGCAGATGTAAAGGTCAGAGAGCATTTCAATGCCATGACAGGCGGAATGGTATTTTTTATTAACTTGGGGATTGTAATTTGGCTGATGAAGTATGGAAAACAAAGGTTGGGGTATGAAAAAACAGAATAAATTAAAAGGTTTTCGCTGGGTATATGTGATAGGCTCCATTGTGGTAATTGGTGGAGTAATGGGATATGGAGCTATCGGTGCTATAGTATTTGATTTTGATCATAGAAGCTCTCTTACTATGTTGGCAATGGTTCCAATAATGACAACGATTTATTATCTGGCCATGAAGCCTGTTGTTCGAAAACTGACTGATCGCATTCAAAAAATCACTATTGCAATGGATGAAGTAGCAAATGGCAATCTTGATTATGTGATTGATACTAAGGGTTCTGGTGAATTTGAAAAAATGTATAGTCAGTTTAATTCTATGACCCTTGAGTTGAAAAAGACTAAACAGGAAATGCAGGATTTCACTAACGAGTTTGCCCATGAGTTCAAGACTCCAATAACAGCAATAAGCGGATTTTCTGAGTATTTGCTAGAAAAAGGAAAAGATATTGAGACGAAAGAACGTATAGAACAGCTTACCATGATATCCGAGGAGTCAAGGCGACTGCTTAATTTATCAATGAACACATTATTGTTATCGAAGGTTGATGCCATGCAGGTGGTTGATAATAAGGAACAATATGACCTGGCAGAGCAACTTCGTAAATGCGTTATCTTGCTATCCAAGTCTCTTGATAAAAAGAATATTGAATTGGAAATGGATGAGGATTTGGCGCTTCCTTATTATGGTAACGAAGAATTACTCCAGCATGTGTGGCTGAATATTTTAAATAATGCCATAAAGTTTACTCCCGAAAAAGGAACTATAGAGATAAAGGGACATTGTGTAGAAAGTGAAATAATAGTTTCTATTACAGATAATGGAATAGGAATGGATGATAAAACTAAAGCCAAGATTTTTGATAAGTACTATCAAAATGATTCTGCTAGTATTGCAAAGGGAAGTGGAATTGGTCTTTCTATCGTAAACAGAATAGTTGCTCTTTGCAAAGGTTCTATAGAAGTAGAAAGTCAGCCAAATGAAGGCACTACATTTACAATACATTTACCAAATGAAAGCAGGTAATATCATGGTAAAGCTATTATTAATTGAAGATGAAAAGCCAGTGCGAGAGCTGACAAAAGTAAAATTAAAAGATAAATACGAAATCCTTGAGGCAGAGGATGGGCTAAAAGCATTTGATGTATTAGAGCATGATTATGTAGATATTATTATTGTTGATGTCATGATGCCAAATATGGATGGCTTTGAGTTTGTTGAAGAGTTGAGAAACATGGGAGAAGAAATTCCTGTTATTATGCTTACGGCGATGGACAGCTTTGCTCACAAGAAAAAAGGTTACAAACTTGGCATAGACGAGTATCTTACAAAGCCAATTGATTACGAGGAACTGGCCTGGCATATTGAGGCAATCTTTAGAAGATACAGAATAAACAGCGATAAGAAAATCACTATAGGAAATTTTTCTATTTCAGAAGATACTATGCTTGCTACAGTGGCAGATAAAAAAATAGAATTAACAGAAACTGAATTCAAGCTTTTATATAAATTATTGTCCTATCCGGGAGTTATATTTACAAAGCAGCAGCTTATGGATGAAATATGGGGATATGATACTCAATCAGATTTCAATACCATAAAGGTCTATATAAATAGAATCCGCAATAAGTTGGGCTCATGTGATGAATTTGAAATTGTATCCTCAAGGGGAGTTGGATATAAAGCAGAAATAAAAGAATCGATTTAGTATTAACAGTTTCCTAACATTCTTGTAATAAGATATGAGAATAAGGAGATTTTTATATGGTAAAAATACTTTTAGTAGAAGATAACACGGACTTAAATCTATCGGTTTGTAGGCATCTTAATCTTAATAATTACATGACATTTGGATGTACAAGTGCTATGGATGCGTATGATGTTCTTTATGAAAACAAAATAGATTTAATCATTTCAGATATTATGATGCCTGGAGTAGATGGTTTCGAATTTGCGAAAAATGTACGAGAAGAAAATCCTAATATTCCAATTATATTTATGACAGCAAAAGACGATTTGGATTCAAAAAGACAGGGCTTTCATATAGGAATAGATGACTATATGGTGAAGCCAATAGATTTGGACGAGCTGTTACTTAGAATAGAGGCAATTCTCAGAAGAGCCAATATCTCATCCCAAAATAAACTGGTGATTGGTAACTTTGAAATGGATGAAGATTCCATGTCTGTAAAATTAAATGGTGAAGAAATACCATTTACAACAAAAGAATTTCAGCTTTTGTTTAAATTATTGTCATATCCAAACCATGCATTTTCAAGGAACCAGTTGCTAGAAGAATTAGGTGGATTAGATAATGAAAGCACACCTAGATCAATTGATGTATTCATTACAAATATAAGAGCAAAGCTTGAAGGTTGTGATAGCTTTAAAATTGCAACAGTAAGAGGAATTGGTTATAAAGGAGTTATCTTATGAGTTTGTTTAGAAAGATATTTACCCCTGGAGATATTGATAACCGAGTTAACATAACGATACTTTCACCTAAAACGACTATCGTAAATGCGATAGTCATTATGTTTTATTCGGGAATTTTGCTTTTAATATATGAAAATATAGGATTCAATGGTGATAACGGATTCTTTTTGGCAGGCTCCATATTGACCCTGATATTAGTGGCATCTATTTGCATTGCAGCAGTTACAAGCTATGTACATTACATGATATACACAAAACCATTATTATACATAGCAAGAGCTGCTAAAGAAGTTGCAAAAGGTAATTACAAGATACAATTACCGCCACATCGAACTGATGGAAGAGTAGATGAGATTGATGCGCTTTATCAGGATTTTAATTCCATGATTAGGGATTTAAATTCTACAGAAATGCTAAAAAGCAGCTTCATTTCTAATATTTCTCATGAATTAAAGACACCTATTGCCATAATTTCAAATTACGCAACATTACTTGCGGAGGACAATCTTTCTGAGACTGAGCGTCAGGAATATATTGAAAAGATAAAGAACACCGTAAGTGATTTATCAGAGTTAATATCAAACATCCTCCAGATTAGTAAGCTTGATAACAATCAAATAAAGGTAAATATAGAAAAGTTTGATGTTGTGGAAACTGTTATTCAGTGTATTCTGGCAAGAGAATCTATTTTGGATGAAAAAAATATAGATTTACAATTGGAAATTCCAGACGAATTGTTAATAGATAGCGATAGTGGCCTTTTAAAAATAGTTGTAAATAATATCGTATCTAACGCTATAAAATTCACACCAGAGAATGGGCGTATTTCTGTGGCAATTAAGGATGAAGAAAAGCAGTGTGTACTTTCAATTGAAGATAATGGCTGTGGAATGGATGATGAAACAATTAAGCATATCTTCGACAAATTCTATCAAGCAGATACCTCTCACAAAATGAAAGGAAATGGTTTGGGCCTTGCGATGGTAAGGCAGATAATTAATCTATTAAATGCAGACATTAATGTATCAAGTACGCCGGAAATTGGTACAGTATTTACAATCACTTTACCAAAGGTAGAATCCTAACAATTCCCTAACAATCCACTAATAATTGGCTAATAAATCTCCTATATGATGTTCCTGTAATCAAGAAAGACAGGCATTGTATAGGAGATTTTTATTATGGAGAAAAACTTAACAGAGGAACAAATAAATAAGGTGCATCAGTTGGAGTTTTTCTATATGGATGCGGCTAAGAGCTTTATACCAGTCTCAGAAAATGATTTATACACGCGGGTGATGAGACTAGATGAAAACTTGAGGCGACATGCAAAAGTCAGAGCAATAGCTGAAGGTATTGTTGGTTTTCTATTATTAATAACAGGCTTCAATCTATTGACTATGGTGTCAGGCTCATTTCTAGCAGGAATTATTTTTTTCTGTGTAGGAGCAATAAATTTGGCATTATCATATCCCCTCTACAATATGTTGTTATCAAAAAGTAGAAGAAAATATGCTCCTGTCGTATTAACTGTAACCAAGTATTTAGGTTAGGAAAGAAGAGGTATCATTATGAAAAGAAGAGCAATTGCATTATCAGCGCTACTTGCAGTTTCAATGGGAATTACAGGTTGTGGAAATGTTGCATCAACAACAACTGAGACAGCAGAAGTTGAAACAGCGCAAACAGAAGTAACAGAGCAGACAACAGACAAGACAGATCCAAATTCTCCAGACTATGTTATTGAGTTGGACCCAGAGTACAATGTTCCAACAGATGAGTTGTTAAAGACATTCCCAATCGAATACCAAACACCAGCGAATACAGAACTTTCAAAGAAGATTCAAAATCGTATGCTAAATGGATTTAACAGATGGAACATGGGATACGATGCATGGGAGCATTGGGGAGAGGTATTGTATCATGATGATTCTATCTATAACGTAAATGGTGTAAAGCTTACACTTGAAGAGTATCAGCAGGCAATGGATGTATCTTTAAAGCAGCTTGATATTCAGATGGGAACATTCAAAAACATGATCTTAGTAGATGATTGGATGGCAATTCAGTACGATATTGTAAACATCGATAGAGAAACAGGTGAGGAGCATCCAGGAACAACAATGGAGTTTGCAAAGTTTGGTGATTATGGCGAGCTTGGCGCCAAAGTTGATGAAGGCTGGGGAGGCGTAAAGAACGAAAGCTATGACGGCACTATGCACTTCCAGACAGAGGAAGAACAGAAAGCTCAGAAGGAATTCATGGATGAGTTATGTAACACTGAACTTGCAGATACTGATGATTTAGAGGAAAAATATCCAGTAGTTTATCCTACAACAATTGACACTGAAATTGGCCAGCACATTAAGACAGCAATCTTAAATGACTTTGAAAACTGGAATCAGGGTTATGACACATGGAATAAGTGGACAGAATCATTCTACGCGACAGATGCAGCTTTGAATTACAAGGGTGAAGACATTTCTCTTGATGAGTATAAAGATATTGTAAAAGACCAGATAGATAATACTCAAAGAGTACGCATTAACAATATTCTTATATCAGAGGACTGGGCAGCAATCCACTTCTGGACTGTAACTACAAATGAGGATGGAACAAAAGAAGCTGATAACCACATGCAGTTCTTACATTTTGTACAGAATGGAGACAAGGTATCTGTAGATAGATGTTTTATGAAATAATATAAGTTATATATATAATATGAGTTGCGCAATCACATGTTGATTGCGCAATTTTTATGCCTAAAATTTGCTCAAATTAATAATAGTTGCGCAAAAATCTTAGTGGTTGTGAGAATTGTTTGTGGCTGAAAATAGGGCTAAGATAATATCACAAGGCAGGTTCATAGAATATTCACAAATATGATGAAGCCTGCAATTCTGCGCAATCGTGCGCAATATTGGGAGGGTATATGGGTAAATTAATTTCTAGAAACAAAGTCTTATTAATTATGCTAATCCCAGCTTTGGTGTACGTAATAGTATTTAGTTACATTCCAATGGCCGGAATTGTTTTAGCTTTCAAAAATTATCGGTATGCTGATGGTATCTTTGGGAGCCCTTGGGTAGGACTTGATAATTTTAAATTCTTATTTGTTTCAAACAAGGTTTGGCAGTTAACACGTAATACACTTCTCTATAATATCTTTTTCATCATTTTTGGAATGATATTTGAAGTAGGATTTGCAATTATTCTGAGTGAGCTAAATAACAAGGTCTTTAAGAAATTTGCTCAGGGATTTATGTTTTTGCCTTATTTCATTTCTTGGGTTGTTGTTTCAACAATAATGTTGAATATTTTTGGAGATAATGGTGTTTTAAATTCTATCCTGACTTCTGCTGGAGGAGAAAAGTATAGCATATACAGCAATACAACTTTATGGCCGGTAATAATGGTTTGTGTGCGTTTATGGAAACAAACCGGATATGGAACAGTTATTTATTTAGCAGCAATTGCAGGAATTAGTCAGGATTTGTATGAAGCGGCATCTATAGATGGTGCAAATGTATGGCAGAAGATAAAATACATTACCCTTCCATCGTTAAAACCTACAGTTATGATTATGACGTTATTGGCGTTGGGCAACATCTTTAGAGGAGACTTTGGAATGTTTTACCAATTAGTAGGTTCAAATCAACTTCTCCTTAAATCATCGGATATTTTGGATACATACATATACAGATTATTACTTACAACACCTGATGTAGGTATGACGGCAGCGGCTGGTTTGTATCAATCTATCTTATGTTTTGTAACGATTGTTACAGCTAACTGGATAGTAAAGAAGATTGCGCCAGATTATACGTTGTTCTAACTGGGAGGAAGAAATGGGGACAAAGATTAAAGGTAAAGATCAGATTGTTTTTGAGGTAATCGGATACATATTAGTTTTTCTTTTTGCACTTGCATGTGTGGTGCCTTTTTATCTGATTATCATGGGTTCATTTACAAAAGAGAGCACTATTGTAACTACTGGATACAAACTGTGGCTTACAGCAAAGGATTTTTCAACTGAAGCTTATAAAATGGCTTTCAAAAGTCCTGAAACTATATTGAAAGCATATGGGGTAACAATATTTGTAACTGTTGTTGGTACGGTTTTATCAATATTTTTAACAACCATGACGGGTTATGTGTTGGCACGAAAGGATTTCCCATGGAAGAATGGCTTCTCTTTCTTCTTTTTCTTCACAACATTATTTAACGGGGGATTAGTACCATATTACCTTTTATGCACAACATATTTAGGCTTCACCAACAGAATATATTCTCTTATTCTCCCAGGTATGTTTTCTGTTTGGAATATGATTATTGCGAAAAGCTTTATGAAAGGTATTCCTTTTGAAATGGTTGAAGCAGCAAAAATTGATGGTGCAGGTGACTTTTGTATTTATTATAAAGTCATTCTTCCTATGGCAAAGCCTTTGGTGGCAACAATAACCTTATTTGTAGCATTAGCTTATTGGAATGATTGGTACAACTGTATGCTGTTTATGAGCACAGGTGAACATTGGAATTTACAGTATACTTTGCAGAATATCTTGAATAGTTCTGAAGCATTAAAGAGAATCGCAGTTTTGACAGGTATGCAGGTTGGACAATTACCATCTGAAGGATTAAAGCTTGCCATGACAGTTATAGCAACTGGACCTATAGTTTTGCTTTATCCATTTTTACAGAAATATTTTGTTAAGGGATTAACTCTTGGCGCAGTTAAGGGTTGATAATAATAAAAAATTGGAGGAGGAATAAAATGAAGAAAAGAATGAGAAAAATTGTGGGGGCAATTTTAGCAGCATCGATGACAATGTCGATGATGGCATGCGGTAGTAGTTCTGGGGCAGCTAATACTATCGATGGAACGACAACTGCAGATGGATCAGATGATTCTGCAATATCGGCTGATAGTCCATACGCAGGAAAGGGGTTTAATTTTTCTACACCAGAAACAATCGTAATGTATGTTTTAGGTGATAGACCAGCAGATATGGATACGGTTTTGGAGAAAGCAAATTCGGAATATTTTGAGCCAAATCTCAATACAACATTAGATATTGAGTTTTTGAATTGGAGTGATTATGCAACAAAATATTCATTGTTATTATCAGGTGGAGAGCAGGTTGATCTTATTTATACTGCATCATGGTGCTATTACAATGATGAAGTTGCAGCAGGTGCTTTTAAGAAGTTAGATGATGAATTTATTCAAACCTATTTGCCATATACATATGCTGAACTTCCAGAAGAAGCATGGAAGGAAATTGCAATTAATGGAGATGTATATGCGGTACCAAAGGGAAAAGCTACATTTACAGCATACAATGGAGCTGTTGTAAGACAGGATTTAATTGACGAGTATTCACTTACTACACCAGATAGCTGGGATAACTTTAAAAAGTATTTGGAGGAACTTGCTGATTTACAGTCAGAAACAGGTGTAACAGCATTAAATACAAACGCTAATAGAGAGCAGTTGTTTACACTGTTTTGCCAGGAAAATACACTTCAGGGCGTAACTGAAGGCTATGATTTCTTGTATCAGGCAAATAATTCTGAAGCAGCACCAGCGCCAGAAGATATTGAATACTCATATATGTCAGATTATTACACAGATTATGCTTTGCAGATGGCTGATTTAGCTAGCAAGGGTGTTTGGTCTGCTAATGCAATCAATGATACAACTGATTCACAGTCATATTTTGAAAATGGTACATCAGGTGCATTTGTATGGAACAGCTCAGTATTCACAGCTGGCGACAATCTTGAAACAGCAGGTCTTGGTACTTATGCAGTTTATGATGTAACTCCAGACACAAAGCGTTCAAGAGGTGCATATTCAGTTGATGCAACAGCAATAACAGAAAAATCAGCAGATCCTGAAAGAGCAGCATTAGTTCTTGATTATATGAAGAGTGATGTAAATCTTAATAGATTGCTTCTCGGTGGAATTGAAGGAACACATTATGAGTTAGATGCAGATGGAAACAGGGTTACACTAGATAAAGCTGCTGATTATCCATGGAATGGCTGGGCATGGGCTATTAACAGACAGGATGAGCCTGATGAAGCAGGAATGGATGAGAGAGCTGTAGCATACGGTGAGCATTGTGAAGAGATGGAATTTGTTCCAGCTCAGACAGGTTTTACATTTGATCCAGCAAACGTTCAAAATCAGTACACTGCAGTTCAGTCTGTAGTTGCTGAGTACCAGCAGAGCTTTGCGCTTGGAATTTATGGCAAGGATACGGAAAGTGCTCTTGAAGAGTTCAGAAGTGATTTGAAAGACGCAGGGGTTGAAGCATTTACAGAAGAATTCATTAAGCAGTACACTGAGTATAAAGAGGCTAACGGTATTTAAAAATACTAGGGTCAGTTTTTACTGGCCCTTTTTCTAAAATGGAGTGGCAATGGAATATATCAAGGGCATGGACATTTCTTCTTACCAAGAAATGCTAGACAAAGATTATAAGTATTACGATAACGACGGTAATCAAGTAGATATTTTGGAATACGCGGTAAAGAAAGGCTTTAATTATGCCAGAGTGCGTATATGGAATGAACCTGAAAATGTACCGGAATCAGGTGGATATTGTAATCTTGATGAGACAATTAAGATAGCCAAAAGAATAAAGAAGCTAGGTATACCATATTTATTGGATTTTCATTATTCAGATTGGTGGGCCGACCCTGGAAATCAAAAAAAGCCTAAGGAATGGGCTTATCTTGATGGAAAAGCTTTGGTTGAAGCAGTGTATGAATATACAAAGGATGTCCTTAATAAACTTGCTGAGAATAATGTTTCACCTTCTATGGTACAAGTAGGCAATGAAATCCGTTGTGGAATGCTGTGGCCTGATGGAAGCACAGAAGACTACAGAACTTTAGCAAAACTCATTAATGCAGGAATAAGAGGTGTGAGAGAATCTCAAAATGGAAGAGACATTAAAATAATGCTCCATTTGGACCAGGGCGGAAGATATCATTACTATGAACAGTGGTTTGATGCAATGATACGAAATGGTGTGGAAGATTTCGATATTATCGGATTATCCTATTATCCATTTTGGCATGGAACATACCAAGATTTAGATGAGACGCTGACTAAGTTGGAAGCGCGATATCATAAGGATTTGATAGTTGCGGAAGTTGCGTATGGCTATAGATTAGGTGATGATTCATTATTTGGAAAAGGTCAGGAACGCCTTGGTGGATTTAAGGCGAGTGAGGATGGTCAGTTTGCTGCATTGCAGATTATTTCTGGAATAATTGGTGGTGTTAAGAATAACCGTGGTAAAGGTTTTTTCTATTGGGAACCATTTATGAGAGCGGAGAATCCTGCATCTTGGGGCTATTGCATGGGCATTGTTGATGAAGACGGAAAGCCATTAAAAGCACTGGAACTGATGGATACCGCATTTCCGATAGAGGTAGAAGAGGCGAGAAAAGCATATAGTAAGATTAAATATGTTGATGATTGTAGCGAGCCAATTGCTGGTGAAAATATATTAAAAGAAACAAGATTCGCAGATGATTTAAATAATTGGGAATATAGTAATCCTAAGAATGTGACTTATGAAATAACAAGAAGCAAAGAGGCAGATGTATTTAGATTCTCTAGCGCAGGAAATGTTAAATTCAACTTATCTCAGCATATAGATATAAATAAGACTGGAGACTATACAATTGTTGTTGAATACAAAGGTGATAACACAACAGGTGTGTGCGTAAAGCCATTTATTCAATTACCTGATTATCGAAGAGAAACAAATATATATCCTTCAGATAAAATGTGGACTCGTGGAACAATTGAAATTAGTCTGACAGCGGGAGTGCAAGTAGAGGTTGGCGTTGAAATAGATTCTCCAGAAATTAAAGGAGAAATAAGAAATATTGGATTGTATTTAAAGGAGTAATATGCGAGAAATAGAGCTAAAACAAATAGCGGAGGAACTTAATATTTCATCGACTACAGTATCAAGGGCACTGTCTGGGAATGGTCGTATTTCTGCTAGCACAAAAGAGCGCATTCAGAAATATTTAAAGGATAATGACTACACTATCAAGTATAAGAGTGTTGAGTATACAGATAGAAGGACGAAGAATATTTGCATAACTCTTCCAGGCGAGGATAACTTTGCGGAAATGCCATATTTCCAGGCTACCCTACTGAGTGTAATCGATTATTACGCTACAAGGGATTACAATGTCATTCCAATAAAAACCAGTGCCGACGATATCAGTGAGCTAAAAAAGATTATCAAGCATCATAAAGTTGATGGTGTGATATTGACTCGAACAATAAAGAATGGAATAGATATTGAATATTTAAAGGCTCATAATGTTCCGTTTATTGTTATTGGTTCTTGTGAGGATGATAGCGTATATCAGGTAGATGTTGATCAAGAAAATGGTTGCAAAGAGCTTACCTCACTTTTGCTAAAAATGGGATATAGACGTTTAGCTCTTTTTTGTGCGGATATGACACATATTGTTACACAAAATAGATACAATGGATTCTTTAAAGCACACATAGAAAATGATATTTCAGTGGATACTAGATATATTTTTGATGAGGCAGGATACTCCCATCGAGCAGCTCAAGCTTTAGATGATTGTTTAAAGAACCAGATAGAATGCATTGTTTGTATGGATGACAATATTTGTGTAAATGTTCTAAACAGACTTAAAGTGGAAAATGTTGTTGTGCCAAGAGATATTAAGGTGGCTTCTTTCTATGATAGCTCAGTGTTGGAAATGCATTATCCACCTATAACAGCGCTTGAATTTAATACAAGAGATTTGGGCTGGACAGCAGCGAAGAATCTATATGAGCTATTACATGGAAATGAAATACCACATCGACAATTGCTGGGATATCAGTTAATACTTAGAGACTCAACTAAAAGAACAGACGAAAGCGAGAGGGGAGAATGAGCTTATTAATCGGAGCGGATGTGTCATCTTTACAGGCGATGGAAGATAACGGTGCCATTTTTCATGATGAAGATGGCAGACAAGATGATGCATTAAACATACTAAAGAGGCATGGTGTTAATAGTATACGATTGAGACTATTCAATGATCCGGAAATGTCTTTTGATAGAGGTGATTATTGCAATGTAAAAAATACTTTGCCTATTGCTAAGCGTATAAAGCAAAAGGGATTGGGCCTATATTTGGATTTTCATTACAGTGATTTTTGGGCTGATTGGCAAAAACAAAATATCCCTAAAGCCTGGGAGGGCAAAAATGTAGATGAGCTATGTAAAGCATTATATGATTACACATATGATTCATTAAAGCAGTTTAAGAAAAATGATGCTTGGCCTGACATGGTTCAAATAGGTAATGAAATAGGTCGGGGGCTATTATGGAACTATGGCACTTTAGACAATCCTGATAACATAACTAAATTTCTTAATGCAGGAATAAAGGCTGTAAAGGACGCAAGTGACAAGGAGCATGTTACTCCAAAGATAATGATTCACATTGAATGTGGAGCAGAAAAGGAACAGACTGAACAGTATTTTAGGAACTTAGATAAATATGGTATAGAACACTTTGATTATGTTGGGTTGTCCTATTATCCATATTGGGCTGGACCTTATGAGAAATTTATAGAAAATGCTAGAAACGTATATACGATATTTAAAAAGAAAGTTATTATTGCTGAAACTGCATTCCCATATACCGATGTATCAAATGACGACACGCCAAATGTAGTAACAGGGGAGTTAACTATAAATTCAATGGGAAAGGAACCATCCTGTGAAAGTCAATATGAGGTGTTGAAAAAAATAATAAAGATAGCACAAGATGAACCTAGTATAGAAGGTGTTTATTATTGGGAACCAGTTTGGTACCAGATAAAAGGCGTCGGTGCAGAAAAAGGAAAAGGAAATGAGTGGGAGAATCAAGCTATATTTGACCATAATGGGCATGCATTAAAGGCAATTAATGCATTTGCAATATAGATGAAAAATCTCACTTCAATTAAAATAAAACACTTTAAAAACTGAATACTTAAGTCTAATATGAGAAGGTAAATATAGTTATTATCGGGAGGTTATATTATGCAAAAATGGTCCAGATTACTATATCAGCCTTCTCTTCCTTTATATGGAGATAGAAGAGTTACAGGCTGTGATGAGCATATTGCATTGTCTAGAAAAGCAGCTGAAGAGGGAATGGTTCTTTTGGAAAATGATGGAATTCTTCCTCTGAAAAAGGAGCAGCCACTTGCTTTGTTCGGCAAGGCCAGTGTCGACTATGTTAAAGGCGGCGGTGGCTCAGGTGATGTATATTGTAAATACGTACATAGTCTTTATGATGGATTGAAGGCTAACGGCGTATCAGTGTACGAGCCACTTATAGATTTCTACAAAGATGATTTGAAAAAGCAGTATGAAAATGGCCGCGTGCCAGGTATGACTGCTGAGCCAAAGGTTTCGGCTGATTTGGTAAAGGGTGCTACCGCATTTACGGATACAGCTGTTATTTTGATTAATCGTTTTTCTGGTGAAGGCTGGGATAGAAGCGATGTAGAATGCAACAATGAGTACAATCCTTGGGAGACTGAAACAAGCATGCCAAAGATTGCGGGAGAGATTTTCCCTGATGGAGATTTTTATCTCACTAAGGAGGAAAAGGAGCTTGTTGCCACAGTAAAGAAGAACTTTAAAAAGGTAATTGCAGTACTTAATATTGGTGGAGTAATTGACCTTCGTTGGCTCAAGGAAGATGGGATAAATGCTGCACTTTACATGGGCCAGGGCGGCATGGAAGGCGGCGATGCAGCAGCCAAAGTTCTCCTTGGTCTTGTAAATCCATCAGGCCGTCTTGTGGATACATTTGCTGGTGAGCTTGAGGATTATCCTTCTACAGCAGGCTTCCATGAGTCCTTTGATTATGTAAATTACAACGAAGATATTTATGTAGGATATAGATATTTCCTTACAATTCCAGAAGCAGATAAAAAGATTATTTATCCTTTTGGATATGGATTGAGCTACACCAGTTTTGAAAGTAATATTGTTTCAATGTCACTTTGTGATGACACATTCTACTTTACAGTAAAAGTTACAAACACAGGAGACAAGGCTGGCAAAAATGTAGTTCAGCTTTACTATAGTGCTCCTCAGGGCAAGCTTTTTAAGCCAGCCAGAGAGCTTGGGGATTTCGCAAAGACAAAGTGCTTAGAGCCAGGTGAAAGTCAAATTATCTCGCTATCTGTCAGCAAATATCAGATGTCTTCATTTGATGATTTAGGCAAGGTTAGGGATGCAAGCTATGTACTTGAAAAGGGTGAGTACAGATTCTGCCTTGGCAATAATTCAATGGATGTGGCTAAGGTAGATTTGGTTTGGAACAACGAGGAAGATGAGGTTATACAGGAGCTTTCTCACAAGCTTGCACCAGTTGAGTTAAAGAAAAGAATGCTTTCAGATGGTACATACGAAGAACTTCCACAGGGACAGCATAAGGATATCAATGAAAGTGTTATTACAAAAATGGAGCCTGGTACAGAGGAAGGCCTTACACCAGTTGTACGTAGCAGAGATAGCTACTGCCTGATTACTCCATTTAAAAAGGGAGCACATACTCTTTCAGAAGTTGCTGAGGGCAAGATCACTTTAGACGAATTTGTCGACCAGCTTTCGCTAGAAGATTTAATGAATCTGGTAGGCGGACAGCCTAACACAGGTGTTGCAAACACATTTGGATTTGGAAATCTTCCAGAATATGGTGTGCCTAGTGCTATGACAGCAGATGGTCCAGCCGGTGTTAGAATCGCGCCAGAGACAGGAATCCTCACTACAGCATTTCCATGTTCAACACTTTTAGCATGCACATGGAACGAGCATCTTCTTGCACAGGTGGGAAAAGCTGGTGGTGAGGAGCTTAAAGAAAATAACTTGGCAGTTTGGCTTACTCCTGCAATCAACATTCATCGCAGTCCACTTTGTGGTAGAAACTTTGAGTATTATTCTGAAGACCCAATTGTTGCAGGACGTCTTGCAGCAGCCTTAGTAAATGGTATTCAAAGCAACAATGTTGGTGCATCGGTTAAGCATTTTGCATGTAACAACAAGGAGACAAACAGAAAACACAGCGATTCACGAGTTTCAGAAAGAGCACTTAGAGAGATTTATCTCAAGGCCTTCGAAATTGTTGTAAAGACTGCAAAGCCATACACAATTATGAGTGCTTACAACGCAATCAATGGTGAGAGAGCTTCTGAAAGTCACGATTTGCTTACAGGAATCCTTCGTGATGAGTGGGGATTTGAAGGCATGGTTACATCTGACTGGTGGACAAGAGGCGAGCATTACAAAGAGTCAAACGCTGGTAACGACCTTAAAATGGGAAATGGCTACACCGACCGATTGAAGGCCGCTGATGAAAAGGGCGCTCTTGACCATGACCAGTTAAAGCTCAATGCAAAACGAATACTTAATACTATTTTGAAATTCGATTAATAAGACTTAATAAAAAAGGACACCTAGATAAAAAAGGTGTCCTTTTTTTAGTGCCATCCTTTCCATAAGATAAGGACAGATTAAAAGGGGGAAGGATAACTATGAGCCAAATAAGATTTCTAGATAAAAATGGAACCTTTGAAGTAAATGAGCCAGGTCATACCAGTGGTTTGTACTTGCCTTTAGCAAGTAATAAAGGATTAAAGAGTGCGGTGACACCAGACTTTGGAGGAGATGCAAAAACAGATCAGAATCATTTTTTGATTGCACCAAAAAGTATCATGAATTTAAGTGCAGATAGAGACACACGTAATTTCTTCATGGTATTTAGCGATGAACTTTGGTCTGTAACAGGTGCATCCGCCAGCCAGGAAGCTAATAAATTTACTGATGCTGAGGATGAAGTAAAACTCAAGGCTGGCCGTATGTGGCAGTCAGTTACTAGAAAACATAAATCAAAAAGCTTACAGGCTACTACAACAATCTTTTCGCTTCTAGATGCAAACAGCGAAATCATGATTGTTGAAATTGAGAACACAGGTGAAGAAGAGATTTCTTTTGAGCCGGTAGTTGCAGTTCCAATATATGGCAGAAGTGCAGATAACCTCAGAGATCATAGACATGTTACTTCTCTTTTGAATAGAGCTGTTATTACAGAAGACGGGGTGATTATGAAACCAACTCTTTCCTTTGATGAAAGAGGCCACCAGATAAACGATACAACATATTTTGCATTCGCAGCTGATAATAATGGAAATGGTCCTAAGCAATTTATGGCAGATGCAGAGGATTATTTAGGAGAAGGTGGAACTTACCTACGTCCGAGAAGCTTGATTGATGGAAAAGGTAAACAGGATAAGTGGAAAGCTCCTGGGACAAAGGTTGATGGAAAGGAATGTGTTGCAGCTCTTAGATTTGAAAAAACAGTGGTTATGCCAGGCACAATCAAAAGATATCAGATAGCTATCGGAATGGCAGATAATGATAGCATTCAAGATATAGATGAAGTAAGAACAATTATTAAATCCGTAAATACGGTAGAAGAAAAGTTCAAGGAAGTAAAAGAATATTGGATTAATAAAACGCCAATACATTTTAATACAGGAAATCCCACATTTGACAGTTTTATGGAGTGGGTGGCATTTCAGCCTGAATTAAGAAGAATCTTTGGTTGCTCATTCCTTCCGCACCATGATTATGGTAGAGGTGGAAGGGGCTGGCGAGATCTATGGCAGGATTGCTTAGCTCTTCTTCTGACAGACCCAACAGGTGTTAGAGAGATGCTTTTAGATAATTTCAAAGGCGTCAGATTGGATGGAACCAATGCCACAATAATTGGCGAAAAGTCGGGAGAATTCAAAGCGGATAGGAATGGAATATCAAGAGTTTGGATGGATCATGGATTCTGGCCATTTCTCACAGTAAAGCTATACATGGATCAAACAGGAGATTTGGATCTTTTAAAAGAGGAGGTTACATATTTTAGAGATAGTGACCCAGAAGGCCTGACTTACACTGGCTCAGTGCTTGAACACATATTGATAGAGAACCTAACAGCTTTTTATGATGTGGGAATTCACGGCATTATTCGACTTAGAAATGCAGATTGGAATGATGCATTGGATATGGCTCCTGACAATGGCGAAAGTGTTGCTTTTACCTGTGGATATGCTGGCAACCTGAAAGATATTGCTACGTATTTACGAATCTTCATGGCCAAGACAAAGGAAACGAGGATGCTTATAGCAAAGGAAGTTGGGATTCTTTTAAATGAGGATTCTATCAGTACTTTTGCAAATCCTAGTCAAATGCAGGATATTTTGGCCAGATATAGAGATGCAGTTGAAAATGATTTTTCAGAAGAGAGGGAGTATTTAGATATAGAAAAAATAGCTGTTTTGCTTGAACACAAGGCCGACTATTTGATGAAGCATATTAGAAATCAAGAATGGATTAATGATGGTGAGGGGAATAGTTGGTACAACGGATACTATGACAATAACAAGCAAATGGTGGAAGGAAAAGTTAATGACTGTGTGAGAATGATGCTGACTGGTCAGGTATTTGCAATCATGAGTGGTACGGCCAAAAAGGAAGCTGTGGAATCCATTATTAAGTCTGTTGATAAATATTTGTATAAAAAAGAACTAGGTGGATATGTTCTCAATACAGATTTTGGTGAAGTTAAAACAGATTTGGGAAGAATGTTTGGGTTCTCCTACGGAGATAAGGAAAATGGTGCTGTCTTCTCTCACATGGCAGTTATGTATGGAAATGCCCTTTATAAAAGAGGCTATGCAAAGGAAGGTTTCAAGGCTTTGAATTCCCTGTTTGAAACAGCATCAGATTTTGATACAAGTCGCATTTATCCTGGTATACCAGAATATTTCAATGCCGACGGAAGAGGGCTTTATAGCTATCTGACAGGTGCTGCCAGCTGGTATTTGATGACCATGATAATAGAAGCCTTTGGCGTGCGAGGAAGCGCAGGAGATTTGCACATCGAACCAAAGCTTGTGAGTGAGCAGTTTGATAGTAATGGCAGTGCTTCTATTTCAATACCATTTAGAGGTCATAATTTTACTGTGATTTATAAGAATCCAAAGAAGAAAAACTATAGGGAATATTCTATTGGCCAGGTGCTTGTGGATGGCACATGTGTAATCGAAAGTCAAAAGAATATTGTTGGCATATCGGAAAACCAAATCGATTCATGGGATGAAAAAACACATGTGATCGAGATTGAACTGAAATAAGTATTGGGAGATTAATGATGGAAGTAAAAACAAAGGTTAAAGATGTTATAGAAAATTATGGAAGAAAGAGTGAGTTTGCCAGCTTTTTGCCAGGCATAGCAGGACTTGAGGGAATCCCAATGTGGTGCTATCTGGTAAACAGAGGGCAGGCTGTGGTGAGCTTTGGTGTGCAGGATAAAGACCATGGAATAATGGAATTCTATCCTGCTCACACCGCATACCAGATGGTAAGTCGCACAGGCTTTAGAACATTTATTAAGGTGGATGGAAAATGTTTTGAGCTATTTAAGAATGCAGATTCTAAAACACAAATGACTGTCATGATGAATGCGCTGGAAATCGAGGATGAGGACAATGAAAAGGGAATAAAGACAAAAGTAAGCTACACTACTATGCCACAGGAAAAGCTTGCTGCATTAATGAGAGTAGTTGAGATAACAAATATTTCAGATTCAAAAAAGAAGCTGGAGGTTCTTGATGGAATGCCTGCATTGATTCCTTATGGCGTGAATCAGGACAGCATGAAAATGATGGCTCAGACCACTAAAGCCTGGATGCAGGTGGAAGATGTTGAAAGTGGAGTTCCATACTATCGAGTAAGGGTTAGTATGGAAGATTCAGCTGTGGTTCAGAAAGTGGAGGGCGGAAATTTTGCATTGGCTACAAATGGCGATGAAGAATACCTCCCTGTACTTGTAGACCCAAGAGTTGTATTTGATTATGACCTGTCTTTAGAACAGCCCGTAGGTTTTAAAGAAAAATCTTTGGAAGAGCTTTTGAAGGAAAAACAGAATACATCCAATGAACTGCCTTGTGCATTTTTTGCTACATCAAAATCGCTTGAGCCAAACCAGACAGTTACTCTTTATGAAATGATTGGGCAGGTGAGAAATAAGGATGTCTTAAATGATTTCCTTGAAAAGAAAATCGATGTGGATTTCTTTGAAAACAAATTTGAGGAAGCAATCAAGTTGACAGAAGATCTGACAGCGGCTGTTGAAACGAAAACTGCCAATGAAACTTTTGATAGCTATGTAAGATACAACTACATGGATAATCTGCTTCGTGGTGGCACACCAATACAGCTTGGTGGCAAACATACCTACTATGTTTATTCAAGAAAGCATGGTGATTTGGAACGAGATTATAACTACTTTTCTATGTCACCAGAGTTTTATTCTCAAGGGAATGGAAATTTCAGAGATGTAAATCAAAATCGTAGATGCGATACATTTTTCAGCCCAATTGTGAAAAAGGGAAATATAGAAATGTTTTACTCTCTGATTCAATTGGATGGATATAATCCTTTGAAAATAGAGCAAATGCGTTATGAAAGTGAGCAGGCAAAGTCCCTTGGTTTAACAAAACCATTCACTCCGGGAGAGCTTGCGGCAGCAATAATGGATAGTGCCAAGGGAACATTTGGCAAGGAGCAACAGGATTTGCTACAGCAGATTATGGCGGATGCTACTGAAACTGTAAATGGCGATTTTGGAGAAGGCTATTGGAGTGACCATTGGACTTACAATCTTGATTTGATAGAAGATTATCTTGAGATTTATCCAGACCAGGAGAAGGACCTTCTATTTGATACAGAGATTAAATCCTTTGATGCAGCAGTTAAGGTGAAAACAAGATTTGCCCGCTATGAGAAAACAGAAAGTGGTATTAGACAGTACCATTTTATCGAACCTAGAGAAAATACAATCAAAGCAGGAAGCTATGCAAAGGATTTAAATAGCAATGAAATCACAATGAGTCTAATGGCAAAGCTGGTTCTTATGTCTACAGTAAAGCTGGCAACACTTGATGCATATGGTCTAGGCGTTGAAATGGAGGGAGGAAAGCCAGGCTGGTATGATGCCTTAAATGGTATGCCAGGACTTCTTGGCTCATCCATGAATGAGACCTATGAATTAGCCAGAATGATTGCATTCGTAAATGACGGCCTAAAGAAGTATTGCAAGGATATTTCGTTCCCTTCAGAGGTGGCAGATTTTATTTTGTATATCTATAAGGCTGAGAATGAAATCACTGATTCGCTGGAGAAATGGAATCGTAAAAACGATATTAAGGAGCAGTACAGAAATCAGGTTTACAACGGCCTTTCAGGAAAAAATAAAACAATTGATGGAGGTTTACTGGAAGAGATTTTTGAAGTCTTTAGCAAAAATATTTTTGATGCAGTTGAACGTGCGGTAGATATAGGGGAAGGAATTGCGCCAGCTTACTTCACCTACGAAGTGGATCAGTACGAAGAAAAAACAGATGGAATAGTACCTAAACATTTTAATCTTGTACAAGTTCCTTATTTCCTGGAAGGACCAGTGAGATATATGAAGCTTGGTGATGATATGCTTACAAAGCTTGATATGTACAAGAAAATAAAGAATAGCGATTTGTATGATGCTGAATTATCCATGTACAAAGTAAATGCTTCTCTTTCTGAAGCCAGCTTTGAATTAGGAAGATGTCGAGCATTTACACCGGGATGGTTGGAAAATGAATCTATCTGGCTTCATATGGAATATAAATATTTGTTGGAGCTTATTCGTGGTAGATTATATAAAGAATTTTTTGAGGATTTTAGAAATGCAGCAGTGCCATTTTTAGACAAGGATGTTTACGGCAGAAGTACTCTTGAAAATTCATCCTTTATTGCCAGCTCAAAGAATCCAAATGAAAAGATTCATGGCAAAGGATTTGTAGCAAGACTGAGCGGTTCTACTATTGAATTTATAAGCATGTGGAAGCTTTTATTCTTCGGAAAAAATATATTTACAGTGAATGAGATGGGAGATTTAATCTTTAGTCCAACTCCTGCTATTCCAGAATATTTGATAGCTGAGGAGGATGGAAAATACTTCGTTACTTCTACACTGCTTGGAACGACAGAATACCGTTTAGAGTTTGATAAGAAACAGGATTACATTCCTGGAAACTATGAGATATCTGAGATTTCAGCAGAGTATAGGGATGGAAGTCAGGTGTCAGTGAAGGGCAATATTTTAACAAGCAGCTACGCAGAAAAAATAAGAGATAGGTGTGCAAAATCTGTAACTATAAAAATGACACCTAAATAAAAAAAGTATCATTTTTTCAGATTAGCTAGGAATCTATAATTCAATCATAACAACAAACTATAAATGTTTGGGAGGATGAAAGAATGAAGCTAAAAAAATTCTTAGCAACACTTCTTGTAGGTGCAATGACACTTTCTCTTGCAGCCTGCGGAAGCGATGGCAGTGATGCCGTATTGGAGGGCGAAAATGTTGATTCTGCAACAGTAGGAAGCGAGGACGGTGAAAAGCTCGTTATCTGGACTCTTGCAAAGGATCTTCAGACATTCGCAGAAAAGTATGCAGAGGAGAATCCTGATGTCCAGATTGAGACAGTAGTTATCGAGCCTGCAGACTATGTTACAAAGGTGCAGACAGCTCTTAATGGTGGTCAGACAACACCAGACATCATCGTAGGTGAGCCACAGATGCTTGAAGATTTCTATGATGCAGGATACTTCGAGGATTTAAATCAGGCACCATACAACGCACAGGATTATGCAGACCAGATTGTTGATTACGTTTGGAAGGTTGGTCAGGATTCAGAGGGAATCCAGAGAGCAATTTCTTACCAGATTACACCAGCAGGTATCTACTATCGTAGAGATATCGCTGAGAGCGTATTTGGCACAGATGATCCAGAAGAAATCGGAAAGCTTTTTGCAGATTATGACACAGTTCTTTCTACAGCAAAACAGCTTAAGGATGCTGGATATAGAATCTTCGCATCAGATGCTGAAATCAACTACTTCTCTGGTGATAGCGCATGGGTAGTAGATGGCAAGCTCAATGTAAACCAGGCTCGTCTTGACTACATGGACCTTGTTGTTGATTTATATCAGAACGACTACACAGCATATGCAAACCAGTGGTCAACACCATGGTATCAGGCTATGGCTGGCGAGGTACCTATCCTTACAGCTGACATCCAGAGCTATGCTGATGATTCAGTAAACGTATGGGATGCTGAAGAATTTGAAGAGGCTACAAAAGATCTTGATAAGACTGAAGTATTTGCATTCGGTCTTCCAAGCTGGGGTGTTCTTACACTTAGAGATAATGTAGGTGAGACATCTGGAAAATGGGGAGTATGTTCAGGTCCTGCTTATGGTTTTGGTGGTGGTACATTCATCGGTATCTCTGCAAACTCTGAGCACAAAGACCTTGCTTGGGATTTCCTTAAGTGGGTAACCCTTGATGAAGAAACAGCTGAGTGGTGGATTGAGAAATCTGAAGGTGATACAGTTTCGCTAGTTTCAGTTCTTGAAAAGCACAAAGATGATGAGAATCCTGTATATGGCAATCAGCACATGTACGCATTCTGGCAGGAGCAGGCTGAGCACATTGATTACTCAAAGGTAACTCGTTACGACAAGATTATCAACGATGCTTGGGGTGCTG
>JAEEGF010447101.1_pt1 | contig 24766 bp, 27 predicted proteins | sample 9134171 | NCBI WGS metagenome assembly JAEEGF01 (sample SAMN16246542, study PRJNA631951) | gut metagenome | biome: gut microbiome; feature: rumen; material: AP-attached | host: Bos | place: Iran: Karaj | collected 2018-10 | reverse complement strand
GACGATCTGATGGAAATGGTAAATAATGCCATCCGACGCATGAAGTCTGACGGCACGCTTCGTCGTTTGCATGAGAAGTACGGATTGGTGTATGCTTATTAAGAATTAGAACAATGGACTATCTGCCCAAAGACCCTGCCATTCTGGTTTCGAGCGTCAACATGCTCCTGCGTGACGAGGAGTTTGACACGCTGGAATCCTTGTGCTATGCCTTCAGCAGAGAACCCAAGGAGATTAAGGACTACCTCATGAAGTACGGCTTTGTATGGAGCGAGCGTCAGAAACAATTCCGCCCCGTCGGCTACGATCAATGATGAGAAGAAATGCTATAAGGAGAAGAACTAATATGAAGAAACTGATTACAATTTGCCTACTGGCAACCATGCTTCTATGCTCTTGCGGCTCTAAAAGCACCAAGGAATCACCGAGCAAGATAACGGCAGAAATGGCCTTAGAAGGCGTAAACAATTACTGCCATAAAGAGTATGACTGGAGTGTCGCAGAGGACAATCCCTCCATCATGTATGTGCAGATGGGCGAAGAGTCCGATTCCGCCTATCAGGTGGTATTCCGCAGTTATACAGGGGCTATCGTCAATTTTTACGTCGATAAAGCCAGTGGCACAACGAGGATGGAAGAATATGTCCCCGCTCTTGATGTCAAAAACGAAGCAGGAACGATTAATCTGTTCGATTACTTAGATAAAGTCAGCGCAACTAACGATGCCTGTCAGTTTGTAACCATTACCGACGTGGTGCCCGATGTGATTCTGGAGATCCGTTACTTCGGCACATACAACTTTGTGGGAACCCGCATCGACGGCTACGAGGAGCCGACGGCACTACTCACTCGTCAGGCTGCTGACAGTCTGAAGGCCGTCAGCGACGACGTGAAAGCCCATGGCTATCGCCTGAAGATCTACGATGCCTACCGTCCGCAGAAAGGCGTTGACCACTTTGTGCGCTGGGCAGAGGACATTGCCGACACACTGATGAAGCCTTACTTCTATCCAGACCTCGACAAGAGTGTGCTCTTTCCTCAGGACTACATCTGCCTGAAGAGCGGCCATACCCGCGGCTCCACCCTCGATCTGACGCTATTCGATATGGCAACGGAGAAGGAACTCGACATGGGCGGTACTTTCGACTGGTTCGGTCCTGAGAGCCATCCCGACTTCTGCGGCAATCCTGAGACGGGCGAGTACACGGGCGACAACAGCAAGAGTCCTGCCAATCCGAAACGCAGCATCACCCCCGAGCAGTTCCATAACCGTATGATTCTGCGTCAGGCCATGCTCCGTCACGGCTTCAAGCCTTTCGACACCGAGTGGTGGCACTTCACGCTGAAGGACGAACCCTTCCCAGAAACCTATTTCACCTTCCCCGTCAAACAACTATGAATATGGAGAATTTTGAAGAGAGATGCCTAAACCGCGAAAACGACTCTCGGCCTGCTCCACCATTTACCTTCTCATTTCGAGAGTTTGTATTCCAAAGGTGTCTTATCGGCAAGGCGTTTAAAGAACTTGCTGAAGAAGGCGGGATTAGGAAAGTTCATCTCGTCTGAGATTTGAGCAATGGACTTGTCTGTGTGTTTCAGTTCAATCTTGATGTGTTCGATGAGGGCGCGATCAATCCATTCTTTGGCAGTGGTGCCGCTGGCTTGGCGGATAACAGTGCCGAGATAGCGCTCTGTGAGACACATCTTGTCGGCATAAAAACTGATTTGATGTTCACGTGTGGCATGCTGATTTACCAGGTAGATAAAGCGGTCGAAGATGGTCTGTTCACGACTCTGTGATACCTTGAGCAAATCTATGTGTTGGCGATAGATTCCGTCGTAGTGATGCATCATGGCAGCAACAAGACTGCTAACAGTCTGACGGTTATAGTCGGGCTGATGAACCACATGCCAGATGGTGTCGATAATGTGGCGAGCTGTAGCGATATCACTCTCGCCGACTTTGATTTGGAAGTCGCGAACCTGTCCGTTGAAGGCTAATGGCATCTGCCCGGATGCAAAGGGCATGGGAAAATCCGTGAAGAGGCCTAATCCATAGACTTCGATTTTACCATTGAAACTGATGGGACTGATGATGGTGCCGGGGCCAAGGAATACAATGGTGCCAGGAGTAATATGTCGTTCGACAAGGTTGATGTTGACATGTATCTCACCACCAACGAAGATTCCTAAGCGGTAGTCGTCGATGATGAATGGCGGCTGACTCTGTCCGATGACGAGCATAAAGATGCGAGGGTCGCCATAGACGATGCCCAATTCATTGCTGATATAAGAATGGTCATGTATCTGCGCATAGTGAGGACCAAGGATGTCCTTCATGCGCGAGTAGTTCATCAATTTTGGCTGGTTTCTCATTATCGTTACTGTTTAACCAGCTGCAAAGATAATAATAAATAGCAAATTATCGGCCTTTTTATGCGGAAATCGAACAAAAAGAACATTTTTGTACTTCAATGGATAGCGATAGTATCAGAAAAAGACATTACCTTTGCATCAGAATTAAAAAAACTGAAGTATGAGAAAATTGCTGATAAGTTTATCATTTATCATTTTTCATTTATCATTTAGCGTAGCGCAAACCCTCGAGGAGTGTCAGCAGGCAGCAGAGCGGAATTATCCGCTAATACGGCAGTATTGGTTGATAGAGAAGACGACGGCGCTGACGGTGTTGAACATCCAAAAGGGATGGTTGCCACAAGTGTCAGCCTCGGCTCAGGCAACGTATCAGAGTGATGTGGTGGCATGGCCCGATGAGATGCGGGGGATGCTAGGACAGATGGGGCTTAACTTCGAGGGACTGAAGAAGGACCAGTATCGTATTGGTATCGATGTTCAGCAAACGGTTTTTGATGGAGGAGCCATTAAGAATCAGAAGGAGATAGCTCGTCAGCAGGGAAAGGTGCAGGAAGCTCAGAACGAGGTGAATCTTTATAATGTACGCAAGCGCGTTAATGAGATGTACTTCGGACTATTGCTGATTGACGAGCAGATTACTCTAAATAAAGACCTTCAGGAGCTATTGGCACAAAACGAGAAGAAGCTAGCCTCGATGGTGAAGAACGGCACAGCAGCAGAGAGCGACTACCATAACGTAAAGGCAGAACGACTGAACGTGGCTCAGCAGGCAACAAGTCTGCAAGCGCAACATCAGACATTGATAAGGATGCTGAGTGCGTTTTGCGGGATAGAGGTTAAAGAGGCGGTAAAGCCCCAAAGTACACAAAGTACACAAAGAGAACCGTCCCCTTTGTGTACTCGTCCAGAGCTGAAGGCGATAGATGCACAGCTGAAGTTAGCGGATGCTCAGGAGAAGGCCCTCGATGCAGTACTGATGCCTAAGTTGGGGGTGTTTGCACAAGGGTATTATGGCTATCCGGGCTATAACATGTTCGAGGACATGATGAGTCGCAGGTTCTCTTGGAACGGGATGATTGGGGCTCGACTCACCTGGAACATCGGAGCCCTCTACACCCGCAAAAACGATAAGGCAAAATTGAATGTTCAACGTTCAATGTTCAACGTTCAACGTGAGACGTTCCTTTTCAACAATAATCTGGAGCAGATTCAGCAGAACGAGAATATTGAGCGTTACAGGAAACTGATGGCCGACGACGAGGAGATTATCACCCTGCGTTCGTCTATCCGCAAAGCGGCAGAATCGAAACTCTCGCATGGTATTATCGATGTGAACGACCTGGTGAAGGAGATTAATAACGAGAATGCAGCACGCGTCGGGCAGTCGATGCACGAGATTCAGATGCTGAAAGAGATATATGACCTGAAATATACAACGAATCAATAACGATATGAAGAAACTGATAATAATGACAGCAGGGCTGGCAGTACTGGCAAGCTGCGGAACTAATGAGAAGGAGTATGACGCTACGGGCACGTTCGAAGCAACGGAGGTGACGGTGGCAGCAGAGCAGAGCGGAGCGTTGATGAAGTTCGATGTGAACGAGGGTGACGAGATTACGCTTGGTAAAGAAATAGGGTTAGTGGACACCACACAGATATGGCTGAAGATTCAACAGGCAGGAGCAACCAAGGAGGTCTATCAGAGTCAGAAACCTGATATGGAGGCGCAGATAGCTGCGACACGTCAGCAGTTGGCAAAGGCCAAGCAAGATCAACAGCGCTATAAGGAACTGGTGGCTGATGGTGCCGCACCCAGCAAGATGCTCGACGATGCAATAAACCAAGTGCAGGTACTGCAGAAGCAGTTGGATGCGCAGATTTCATCGCTAAGCACCAACACCAATGCGCTGAATAAGCAGATGGTAGCTACAGATGTGCAAGTGAGTCAACTGCGCGACCTGCTGCAGAAGTGTCATATCGCTGCACCTATTAAGGGTACGGTGCTGGAGAAATACGTCGAGAAAGGAGAGTTTGTTGCCGTTGGTAAACCGCTGTTTAAGATGGCTGATACAGAGATGATGTTTTTGCGTGCTTACGTCACTTCAGCACAACTGAAGGACATCAAGGTTGGTAAGAAGGCAAAAGTCTTTGCCGATTATGGTGACGGGCAGAAAATAGAATACGAAGGAACGGTCTCTTGGATTAGCAGCCGTTCGGAATTTACCCCAAAGACCATTCTGACGGATGATGAGCGAGCCGACCTGGTTTATGCCCTGAAAGTCGCCTTCAAGAATGACGGCTACGTGAAGATCGGCATGTACGGAGAAGTCTCTTTTAAGTGAAAAGTGAAGAGTGAAAAGTGAAAAATTGGCTACCGCTGCTTTATGATTAGCGTCGACGTTCAACATATATCGAAATCTTATGGCAGGGTGAAAGCCTTGCAGGATGTGTCGTTCTCTGTTGGCAAGGGCGAGGTCTTTGGACTCATCGGGCCAGACGGAGCAGGCAAGACATCGATGTTCCGGATACTATGTACACTATTGTTGGCGGACGAGGGGACGGCCAGCGTGGATGGCTTCGATGTGGTGAAACAGATGACGGACATCCGTAAGCGCGTAGGATATATGCCAGGACGGTTCTCGCTGTATCAGGATCTGACGGTAGAGGAGAATCTGAAGTTTTTTGCCACACTCTTTGGTACCACCGTTGACGAAGGTTATGACTCAATCAAGGCTATCTATTCGCAGATAGAGCGGTTTAAGGACCGTAAGGCAGGGGCATTGTCGGGCGGTATGAAGCAGAAATTGGCACTCTCGTGTGCGTTGGTGCATCAGCCGAGTGTACTCTTCCTCGACGAGCCCACGACAGGTGTTGACCCTGTCAGTCGTAAGGAGTTCTGGGAGATGCTCTCGATGCTGAAGGAGCGCGATATCACTATCGTGGCTTCTACGCCTTATCTCGACGAAGTTCGCCAATGTGAACGTGTAGCGTTCTTGAGCGAAGGGAAGGTTAAGGGAATTGACAAGCCAGAGTTTATTTTGGATGAATTTAAGACGATTTTCAACCCGCCAGGCCTAAATCATGTGGACAGGTCGCTTGATAACTACGGTAGTGCCGTAGATCAAGGACCTGTCCCCGTGATTCAGGTGGAACACCTCGTAAAAGCTTTTGGAAACTTCCATGCTGTGGATGATATATCTTTTACAGTTAGAAAAGGCGAGATTTTCGGCTTCTTGGGAGCGAATGGTGCGGGCAAGACGACAGCAATGCACATGCTGACAGGACTGAACCAACCTACAAGTGGTACAGGACGAGTGGCAGGATTCGACATCCGGACGGAGCATGAGCAGATTAAGAAACATATCGGTTATATGTCGCAGCGGTTCTCATTGTATGAGGATCTGACGGTGGCTGAGAACATCCGTCTCTTTGCAGGCATCTACGGGATGCAGAAAGACGAAATAGCGCGCAAGACCGACGAGCTCTTAAAACAATTGAAGTTCGAGGATCATAAAAATGATCTCGTAGGTTCGCTACCTTTGGGTTGGAAGCAGAAACTGGCGTTCTCAGTGAGCATCTTCCACGAACCGGCCATCGTGTTCCTTGATGAGCCGACAGGTGGTGTTGATCCTGCTACCCGTCGTCAGTTCTGGGAGCTTATCTATGAGGCAGCTGCACGTGGCATCACAGTCTTCGTGACAACTCACTATATGGACGAGGCTGAGTATTGCGACCGTATATCGATTATGGTGGATGGTAAGATTAGTGCAATGGGAACACCCGAGGAACTGAAACGAGACCTCCATCAGCCCGATATGGATCATGTGTTTACTTATTTGGCTCGCGAGGCAAAGAGAGGAGATTAACGTATGAAGCAGTTTATATCATTCGTCATCAAGGAAGCCAAGCACATTCTACGCGACAAGCGTACGATGCTGATACTCTTCGGCATGCCCATCGTAATGATGCTCATCTTCGGCTTCGCCATCACCAACGATGTCAGGAATGTGCGCACGGTGATGGTGACCTCGCAGATGGATCATTTGACGCAGCAGGCCGTAGAGCGACTTGCGGCGTCGGAATACTTTACCATTGTCAAAACCGTCCCTACGCCGAAAGAGGCAGAATGGATGATTCGCAGTCAGAAGGCTGATATAAGCCTCACCCCCAGCCCCTCTCCGAATGGCGAGGGGAGTGGTTACACCTGGCAAATCATGGTAGATGGTGCAGACCCCAACATGGCCCAGCAATGGACAACATACGCACAGGCTATTCTCTCCCAACCTAATGGAGGAAAGAACTATTCACCCCCCTCGCCATTCGGAGAGGGGCCGGGGGTGAGGCTTCTCTACAATCCTCGAATGAAGTCGGCCTATAACTTTGTGCCTGCCATCATGGGTATGCTGTTGCTATTGATTTGTGCGATGATGACCTCCGTATCGATTGTCCGCGAGAAAGAACGTGGTACGATGGAGGTATTGCTCGTATCACCTATAAAACCGCTGATGATTATCGTGGCGAAGGTGGTGCCGTATTTGTTGTTAGCTCTTGTGATTCTGGCGATCATCCTACTGATGTCGGCTACGGTGCTCGATGTACCGCTACAAGGTTCATTGGGATGGATACTGATTGTATCGCTCATCTATATCCTGTTGGCACTATCACTCGGGCTGCTTATTTCGAATATCGCTCAGACGCAGTTTGTAGCTCTGCTCGTATCGGCAATGGTATTGCTGTTGCCTACAGTGATGCTCTCGGGCATGCTGTTCCCTGTAGAGTCAATGCCAACTATCCTGCAATGGATATCGGCCATCATCCCGCCCCGCTACTATATCCAGGCCATGCGCAAACTGATGATTATGGGAGTGGGGATTCAGGAAGTATGGCAAGAGGTGGTGATTCTCATAGGTATGACCGCTCTGTTGCTTGTTGTCTCACTTAAGAAATTCAAGACGCGACTATGATTAAATATTTGCTTCAAAAGGAGTTCCTGCAGATTCGGCGCAACTCGTTTATGCCGAAGATTATCTTCATCTTCCCCATCATGGTGATGTGTGTCATGCCGTGGGTGATGAATCAGGAGGTGAAGAATATCCGCGTGGATGTGGTGGATATAGATCATACTACGCATTCGCAGCAACTTGTGCACCAGGTTGAGGCCTCGAATTACTTTATCTTTAATGGGCAGAAAAAAACCTATCAGGAAGCCATGAAGGATATCGAGACTTCGATGGCTGATATTATCCTCGAAATCCGCGATGGTAAATATCTTATTGCAGCCAATGCCGTGAATGGTACGAAGGGATCGATAGGTAGCGCTTATTTAAGTCAGATAGTCTCAAGGGCCGCCACTGCACCTTCTGCTTCCTCTGTGCTTACCTTATACAACAAGTTGCAGAGTTATAAGGTCTTTATGATTCCCGCTCTGATGGGAATCCTGATGATGATGCTTTGCGGTTTCCTGCCGGCCTTAAACATTGTGGGCGAAAAAGAAAAAGGTACCATTGAACAGATTAATGTCACCCCCGTTTCTAAGTGGTCGTTTATCCTCGCCAAACTCATTCCTTATTGGATTATCGGTTTGGTGGTGCTCACGCTCTGTCTCGTGCTCTCATGGCTCGTCTATGGTATCACCTGTCAAGGGCCTCTCCTACTCGTCTATCTATTAGCAATCCTACTGGCGTTGTTCTTCTCGTCGTTCGGACTGATTGTGTCGAACTATAGCGACACCATGCAACAGGCCATGCTCGTCATGTGGTTCTTTGTGGTGTGCCTGATGCTGCTCTCGGGACTCTTTACTCCTGTGCGCTCTATGCCTGATTGGGCGTATCTTACTACCTATATCAATCCCATGCACTATTTCGCTGATGCCATCCGTACGGTTTTCGTACGAGGAGGTGGGCTACAAGCCATCGCCCATCAGGTATTTGCTCTTTTCTGCATCGCCTCCGCTATGGCTGTTTGGGCCGTGCAGAGTTATAAGAAAAACAGCTGAATATAGGCCAAAAACATACGAAAAGGAAAAATGTAAAAAAATCCCCGCAAAATGTGTAACGCATCTGCAGAGATTTTGCCGTACCTTTGCACCATCAAATCAAACATTATACGTTTACATAATATGTCTTTACTACCTTACATGGATTGCCTACTGCTACCGTATTAGATGGGATATCGCGAGTGACAACAGATCCAGCACCAATTGTTACGTTGTCCCCGATAGTGACACCTGGCAGAATGGTGACACTGCCTCCAATCCATACGTTATTTCCAATGGTAACAGGCTTTGCCCACTCCTGACGGGTATTCCGTTCTATAGGGTCTGTGCTGTGGCAGGCGGTATAGATGCTGACGTTGGGACCGATAAAACAATCATCGCCAATGCTGACAGGCGCTTCATCGAGAACCGTGAAGTTGAAGTTGGCAAAGAACCGCTTGCCAATGCTGATCTGTTTGCCATAGTCGCAGCGGAACGGCTGATTGATGAGGAAATTATCGTCGCCAGTATGCCCCAGCAGACCTTTCAGAATCTCCTTCATCCGCTGAGTCTCTGATGGACGGAGCATGTTAAACTCATACAAGATTTCTCTTGTATTCTGCAATTCTGCAATCAATTCTGGCGTTGCGGCATCATAAACCATTCCTGCCAACATCTTCTCTTTTTCAGTCATAATACTCTCATATTCCAATAAATTTCATAAACAATTATAATTCTAAGGTGCAAATATACGAAAAATGCAGCAAATTCACTAACTTTGCCCTGTTATTACAACATAGTTTAAGAGATTACATAAAAAAGGGAAACTAAAGATTGGAAGAAACTGTTTGATTAGCATGAATAAAGTACGAATTACAGCCATACGCCAGACGGTCTATCCTGACCTGATGGCAAAGTACGAGAATCCTATCGAGCATACTTGTGATGTCAGGGAGGGTCAGCAATGGATCTCCGAGAATGGTGAATGTCCTGATGGGATGTGCCCTGCAGCATGGTACTCCATGCGGGAGTTCGTGGAGTCGCTAGCCAAAGGTGAGGGGAACTTCTACGATGGCTGGATGAAAAACCCGATGAGTGCGATGATAAGCTGTAATGATGGCTTCCGTCCGTTCAGCTTCTATATTGAGACAATTGACGATTAACATATTCCCAAAGAATGAAACGTAAACTGTTTTGCGAGATATGCCCATTCACCTATCGCCTGTCGATGGAGAAAGAAATCTTGAAGCGTCACCTGAAGGACTTCCTTCACAAGACCTGTTTCGCCAAGGAAAGGACTGAGGACTCCTTGCCTGTCCTCGTCTATCAGCACAAGTCACTCATTCGCCGCAGACTGGGCAATGTCAATATGCAGTTGCAGGAGAATAAGGCTACCAACCTTGCCTTGGCTGTTACCCATATCGACGGTCTGCTGATTCGTCCGGGCGAAGTGTTCTCCGTATGGAAGCTTATCGGAAGAACCACTAAGCAGAAAGGCTACAAGGAGGGCCTGACCATTGCCAAAGGACAGCCCTCGCAAGGCATTGGAGGTGGAATGTGTCAACTGTCGAACCTGATTCATTGGCTTGTGTTGCACAGCGACCTTACCATCGTTGAGCATCACCATCACGACGGCTTAGACCTCTTCCCTGACTTTGGCCGTCAGATTCCCTTCGGCACAGGCACCAGTATTTCGTACAACTACATCGACTACCGCGTAAAGAACGAGACCGCCAACACCTACCAACTCAGACTGTTGACTGACGATGAATATCTGTGTGGCGAACTCCGTGCCATGGAACCTCAGCCGCACACTTTCCATATTCATGCCGAAAACGAACACTTCTCTCGCGAAAACGGCACCATCTACCGAAACGGACAAGTCTATCGCGACATTATAGACCGTGTGTCAGGCCAGCATCTTGAGAGCCAGCTCATCCGCACCAACCACGCCAAGGTCATGTACGACCTTCCGCCAACAGCCATCATCAAGGAAGTCACCATCAAGGTCACTTCCCCCAATCTCAAGTCAGCAGAATACAAACTACATATTACACAGTGATAAAATGACAGAAGGATATCATGTAAAAGAGTACGGACAGCCCGTGAAGCGGTATGTCCAGACAATGGATCTGAAAGATGATCCGAAATTGATTGCGGAGTATAAGCGTCGCCATAGTCAGGGTGAGGCGTGGCCAGAGATCTTGGCCGGAATCCGAGAAGTCGGTATTCTTGATATGCAGATATTTATTCTCGGCACGCGGTTGGTGATGATTGTGGAGACACCCGTAGAATTCGAATGGGATAGTGCGATGGCTCGTCTTGCCACATTACCCCGTCAGCAGGAGTGGGAGGACTACATGGCCATCTTCCAACAATGCGCTGAAGGCGCTACCAGTGACGAGAAGTGGCAGATGATGGAACGCATATTTTATTGTTTTGAATAAGTTGAAAATAGAAGCCATGCGCAAGGAGGTGGCCACGCAGAATATCATCGATACCGTCAGTAAGAATCAAAGTTTGTCATTTTAATCTGTTACTACTTCATTGAAATGCTCTTTGCCCCAAGCAATAAGTGCCATGATGGCTGGCATGAGTGACTTGCCTGTGTCGGTCAGCGAATACTCAACGCGGGGAGGAACTTCGGGATAGACCTCGCGATGCACCAGATGGCTCTGCTCCAGGTTCTTCAGACGTGTAATCACCTATAATAATACGCGGGTTCGTCACCACGTTTTTAATGAAGCAAAGACTTGGAATCTTCGGATTCGGGAAAGCCTCATTGGGATTGGGGCTATTTTTTATTTCCATATTTTCCGTTTTATTCATCGTTTACCCAAATAGTGTACCTTCTTTCGCTATTTATTCTTTTGTTAATTTGTAAACTGCCATTGTAGGTAGAATGACCAAAAGTAATAGTGTAATCTCCACTAATGCGTATGATCCGAAATAGTCAACCAATGTCTGGAACTTCAGAATTTCATCAACCAGAATGACTAAGAAGACAAACCAGCAGAGACAGAATATCGCAGCATACTTGAGCTTTCGTTTCCTTAGTTTCATTCGTTGATATAGTTTTTGGTGGACATGTCATAATACAAAGCCTCTAACTCCTGCAGAGTCAGGCTCTCCAAGGAATGCTCTATCTTCCGTATCAGCTCGTCGCGACGATAGTCGTCCGACTGTCCAAAACGTCCTGTGTATGCCATATCTTACTCTCCTATGATTGTTACGACCAGTTTTCTTGACCCACCGTAATTCCTATACTCACAGAAGTAGATTCCCTGCCAGATTCCCATGTTCAAATGTCCATCGGTAATGGGAATAGTCAGGCTAACGCCACTCAATGTTGACTTGGCATGAGCTGGCATATCGTCTACACCCTCTAAAGTATGCTCGTACTCAGGTCTGTTCTCAGGAACAAGACGGTTGAAAATGGTTTCCATATCCACTCGCACATCAGGATCTGCATTTTCATTGATGCTCAGTCCGCAACTCGTATGCTTGCAGAATATATTGATGACGCCCGTCTTAGGCAACTTGGGCAGTTGACTCAGAATCTCACTGGTCACCAGATGGAACCCGCGAGACTTTGGTTTTAGCGCTATTTCTACTTGCTGAATCATAACAACTTCATAAACTATCCTAATTCTTGATGCAAATATAGCAATTATTCCTCAATAATCAGTAACTTTGCAAATAAATTTGCACTGTTATGTCCGCTATTGGATGCCTCGCGTGTCAATGAATGGCGAAAGGAGGTTGGACTTCCACCTATTGAGATAAAGTAACTTATGATGATAAGAAGAGCAAACGAAGGAGATATTAAGCGTATTGTTGAGCTGTTGCATCAGGTAAATATGGTGCATCATGTGTTGCGTCCTGACCTGTTCAAGCCTCACACTACGAAATATAGCGAGCAGGAACTTTCCTTACTGCTTGAAGATGGAAGTAAGCCCATTTTTATCTACGACGACGGGACTTTGTTAGGATACGCTTTCTGTCAGGTGTCCGAAATAAGGGACAACCAACTGTTAGAAGACATCAAAACACTGTATATTGATGATATCTGTGTAGACGAAAATGCTCGTGGCAAACACATAGGAAAGTCTTTATATGAATATGTACGCAACTATGCCCAATCCATCAAATGTAATAACATCACCCTCAACGTATGGGAAGGCAATGATGCCGCATACCGTTTCTATAAGAACATGGGTATGCAAGTGCAGAAAACCACTATGGAAATGATATTGGAAACGGACTAAAAATAGAAAGAAATTTATTTCGGCTGCAGGCTCTGGCGGTACTCGCTGGGCGACTTCCCCAAGTGCTTGGTACAGTAGCGGCTACGGCGCAAAAATACACATTATTTTATATATAAACAAACGATTTGACATAAAAAGTCGAAAATGCTCACGCTCGGCCATTGATACGAGCATCATGGCACTCGCTTAATCGCATTTTTCGGTAAAAAGTGAAAATCATGACGCTTTTTGTGAAACAATAGTATGAGAAATTCGTCGTACCTTTGCACCGTGAATTCAAACTACAAACAAATATGAATATAAAAAGTATCATTACAGCCGCAATGGCACTGCTCGCATCGACAGCATGCAGTGGCGGCGCTAAGCAAGAGAAAGTTATGAAGACAGAAGGTAAAGCAATTGTAGTATTCTTCTCGCACGCGGGAGACAACTACGCAGTAGGAAACATTGAGGTGGGCAACACGAAGATTGTGGCCGACTATATTACAGAGTTGACAGGTGCCGACCAGTTCGAGATTGTCACGCACAAGTACGACGGAATGGCCTATACGCCACTTATCAATCTGGCAAAGGAAGAGGCAAAGAACGGTGAGCTGCCAGAATATGAGGGCGACGTGGACTTGAGCCAGTACGACACCGTATTTATTGGTGGTCCCGTATGGTGGGGCACCTATCCGCAGGTAATGTTCACCTTCTTCAAGAAACATGCTGGCGACCTGAAGGGCAAGACCGTCATCCCCTTCACTACGCACGAGGGCTCAGGCCTGGCCAATTGTGTGGAAGACGTGAAAGCGGCTTTCGCTGGAGCTAATGTCACTAAGGGTTTCAGCATCTACGGACATGAAGTGCGTAGTGAAAAAGCAAAAGTGGAGAAATGGCTTAAAGGTTTAGGATTTTAATTGAGAAGAAATATGGAATACATAAAATTGAGTAACGGTGTTGAGATGCCCCTGCTGGGCTATGGAGTGTTTCAGGTGATTCCTGATGAGTGTGAACGCTGCGTAAGCGATGCACTGAGCGTTGGTTATCGTCTGATTGATACGGCTCAGGCCTATCAGAATGAAGAAGGTGTAGGCAATGCGTGGCGCAAGAGTGGCATCAAGCGTGAGGATTTGTTCCTCGTGACTAAGGTATGGATTTCAAATGCTGGCGAAGAAAAAGCTGCCAAGAGCATCGACGAGAGCCTACGCAAGTTACAGACGGAGTATATCGACCTGCTGCTCATCCATCAGGCCTACGGCGACGTGTTCGGCACTTGGCGGGCTATGGAGAAAGCCTATCGTGCTGGAAAGGTTCGTGCCATTGGTGTCTCGAACTTCCAAGCAGCCCGTTTCTTCGACTTTGCCCACTATGTGGAGTTAAAGCCGATGGTAAACCAGTTGCAGTGCAACGTAATGATTCAGCAGACGGGCATCGAACCGATTCTGGCCGAGACCGATACGAAGATAATGGCATGGGGTCCGCTTGGTGGACAGGCTGTTGACGGCATCGTGAAGAGCGAGGTGCTGGCCAATATCGGTGCTAAGTATGGCAAGAGTGCCGCTCAGGTAGCTCTGCGCTGGCTCACCCAACGTGGCATCGTGGCCATTCCTAAGTCAAGCCATAAGGAGCGCATGGCTCAGAACTTCGACATCTTTGACTTCTCTCTGACGGCTGACGAGATGGCACAGATTGCTACCATGAACCAGTACGACACGGGCAACATCAATTTCGCCGATCCTCAGTTTGTGAAGTATCTTATCGAGAATTACGGCTAAAGTGTATAAAAAACTGAAATAAATAGCATGAAGGTATTATTAATTAATGGTAGCCCCCGTAAAAAGGGCAACACATTCCTGGCGCTGAGTGAGGCCGCAAAGACCTTGGAGCAGCAGGGTATAGAGACTGAGATTGTACAGATTGGTGTAAAACCCGTTCGTGGCTGCATCGCCTGTGCACAGTGTAAAATCAAACAACTAGACCGTTGCGTGTTCGATGATGACATCTGCAACCGCATCTCTGAGAAGCTGGACGATGTGGATGCGCTGATTGTTGGCTCACCCGTATATTACGGACAGCCCAACGGCTCAGTGCTGTCGCTTATCCAGCGTATGTTCTTCTCGGCAGGTGCTAAGGTGGTGAACAAACCCGCTGCCGCCGTCTGCGTATGCCGTCGTGGTGGTGCCACAGCAGCCTATCAGACCATGAATATGCCGTTTGAGATGATGAATATGCCTGTGGTTACCTCGCAGTACTGGAACATCGTGTATGGTCGCGAGGAAGGTCAGGCAGCACTCGACACAGAGGGTATGCAGACCATGCGAACGATGGCCAACAACATGGCTTGGCTGCTGAAGAAGATTCATGCTAACGGAACGCCCGACTATCCTGAGCGTGAGGAGTGGCAGCCGATGCACTTCATCAGATAAATGGAGCTACCAGAGGTTACAATTCTGTTACGTAACCGTATTGTAACAAGTTTTATTTCGCGGCTGATGGAAATCATGCTAAATTTGCACTCGAAAATAGAATAATTCGAGTAAGCAAATGGAAACAACGCAAGATTATTTGATGGTGTCGCTGAAGCTTTTGGGCGCATTGGGACTGCTCATCTACGGCATGAAAATGATGAGCGAGGCACTGCAGAAGCTGGCGGGACCGCAGCTGAGACACATACTGGCAAAGATGACGACAAACCGGCTAACGGGGATGCTAACGGGCACGATGGTGACCTGCGCCGTGCAGTCGTCGTCGGCCACAACGGTGATGACGGTCTCCTTCGTATCGGCCGGTCTGTTGACGCTCTCGCAGGCCATTAGCGTCATCATGGGAGCGAACATCGGCACGACGCTCACGGCATGGATCATGTCGCTGGGCTACAACGTCGACCTGACAAACGTCGTATTCCCTGCATTCACGATAGGTATGGTGCTCATCTATCGCAAGCGCCACCGCTATATGGGCGACTTCCTTTTCGGCATCGCCTTCATGTTCCTTTCGCTGGTGATGCTGAGCGCGGGCGGCAGGGAGCTCGACCTGGAGCACAACGAGTCGGTGGTGCGATTCTTCGCCTCGTTCGACACGGGCAGCCACCTTACCATCCTCGCCTTCCTCGCCATTGGCACGCTCATCACCTGCATCGTGCAGTCGTCGGCCGCCGTCATGGCCATCACCATCCTGCTGTGTTCTACGGGAGTATTACCTATATATTTAGGTATAGCGCTGGTGATGGGCGAGAACATCGGTACCACAGCAACGGCCAATCTCGCTGCCTTAGGGGCTAATACTCAGGCACGGCGTGCAGCACTGGCTCATCTGCTGTTCAACGTCTTCGGCGTCATCTGGGTGCTCTGCGTGTTCTACCCCTTCGTCGATATGGTGTGCTCACTGGTGGGCTACTACCCCGCGATGGCGGGTCAGACGGAGCGACTTCCCGTCGTCCTCGCCATGTTCCATACCTGCTTTAACGTCACCAACACGGCCCTGCTCATCGGACTGATTCCACAGATGGAGCGCATCGTCTGCTGGTTGCTGCCTGAGAAGCCACAGCCCGAACTGGAAGGACTGAACATGAAGTATATCGAGGCAAGCCTGATACAAACACCAGAAATCGCCGTACTACAGGCACAGAAAGAGTCGGCGCACTTCGCTCAGCGTGTGCAGCAGATGTTTGGTATGGTGCGCCAGCTGAAGGACGAGAAGGACGACAAAGCCTTCGTGCACCTTTATAGCCAGATTGAGCACCAAGAGGACCTGACTGACCGTATGGAACTGGAGATAGCCCGTTTCCTGGAGCAGGTGAGCCAAAACCATCTGAGCGACGAGACCAAGATGAAGGTGCGCCAGATGTTGCGTGAGGTTGGCGAGTTGGAATCCATCGGTGATGCCTGCTATAACTTGGCGCGCACATTGAATCGTCAGCGTGAATCAGGGAAATCCATCCCTGTTTCCTTGGGACATCAACTGACAGCCATAATGTCACTGTGCGACGACGCCCTGTCGCAAATGGTTACCATCATGTCAGGACACCGCTACGAGCATGACATCCGTGAGACCTACCGCATCGAGAATGAAATCAACCAGATGCGCCAACGACTGAAAGACGACAATATCCGTGCCATTAACGACCACGAATACGACTATGCCATTGGCACCATCTATACCGACCTCATCAACGAGTGCGAGAAGCTGGGCGACTATGTGGTCAACGTCGTTCAGGCAAGATTTGGAAAATAATTTCTTATAATTCAAAGATTTTTTATAACTTTGCAGCCAGATGACACAGAAAAAGATTCTTGTAGTAGATGACGAGCAGGATCTGTGTGAGATTCTGCTATATAATCTGAAGGCGGCAGGCTATGAAGCCGAAGCGGCTTATTCGGGCGTGATGGCGATGGATAAAAATCCTTCCCAATACGACTTGTTGCTACTCGACGTGATGATGCCTGGCATATCAGGCTTTGAACTTGCAAAAAGGCTCAAAGGCGATGAGAATACTTCGCGTATACCGATTATATTTCTGACCGCAAAGGACACAGAGGACGATACACTGAAAGGCTTTGGCTTAGGGGCTGACGACTATGTGACGAAGCCATTCTCCGTGCGCGAAGTGGTGGCCCGTGTAAAAGCGGTGCTCGCCAGGACCCAGTCAAATGCTCTTGCAGAGAATTTTATTTCTTTCGAGGGTCTTGTGCTCGACCTCAACAAGAAGACAACGATGGTTGATGGAGAGAGCGTGAATCTTACCAAGACTGAGTTCGAGCTGTTGGGACTGCTTCTTCGCCATCGTGGACAGGTGTTTTCCCGCCAGCAGATCTTTGATGCCGTATGGCCTGAAGACGTCGTAGTTAGCGACCGCACTGTAGATGTAAACATCACCCGTATGCGGAAGAAGATAGGTCACTATAGTAGTTGCATTGTCAGCCGTCAAGGATACGGCTATGTGTTTGAGGCATGAAGAAATTGAGTGAAGGCCGGAAGATGTTCGTTAGCGTGATGGTAGTATTTGCCGTCTATGCGCTGATTTTTATCCTATTTGAGGACTACGACCGGACGCATTTGGAACCTTTTGAAGAGGTCAGCGACTGGCACCTGCTGCTGTTCTCGCTCGTGGTGATGGTGGGGTTGGCGTTCCTGCTCCACCGTTATGCCCGAAGAATGGACGAGCGCATCAGTCGCGAACAGGCCGCCAAGGAGAACCAGATGCGCCGCGAACTGACGCAGAACATCGCCCACGAACTGAAGACGCCCGTGGCTAGCATCCTTGGCTATACAGACACTATCCTCGACAATCCGCAGATGTCGTCTGAGACGCAGCGACAGTTCATCGAGCGCACCAATGCGCAGGCCCATCGCTTGACAGCCTTGCTACAGGACATCTCGACACTAAACCGAATGGACTTCGCTGCCCACCAGTTGACGATGGAGCGCACCGACGTGTCGGCTATTGTTGGCGATATCGGCGCAGAAACCGCTATCGCCCTCGAAAAACGCAACATGACGCTCAATAATTGCTTGCCACAACATATCGTCATCCAGGGCAACCCCTCGCTCATCTACAGCATATTCCGCAACCTTGTCGATAATGCCATCAACTACGCCGGCGAAGGAAAGACGATAGAAGTCACAGCTGAAGACCAAGGCCCTCATTGGGCATTCACATTCCGAGACAACGGCGTGGGCATCGCTGAAGAACATCTGCCCCGCATCTTCGAACGTTTCTACCGCATCGACAAGAGTCGCAGTCGCAGCATTGGCGGCACAGGTCTTGGTCTGGCTATCGTGAAGAATGCCGTCCTCCTGCATGGCGGTACCATTACTGCCTACCTCGCCCAAAACGGCGGTCTTCAATTTGAGTTTACACTAAAAAAAAAGAACAGACATAGTTCCATAGACTAAAAGGTTAGGCACACCACATCGCCGTCAACGAAGGCCTGGAGAATGCCTACGCTCCCCTGACAGAGCAAGACATCAAGGAGATTCTTTTGGCAAGTCTTTAAAGGAGGACGTTTTCTTACTTCCCTTGTGAAGGTGTAATGATGCGGTAGTTTCCGCTCAGGTGCATGAATGCGAAGAGGCGGAGCAGGCCGTCATAGTAGGCATCGAAATAGCCATCGTCGAAGGGCTCGTGCTTCGCATTCCAGAGTGCATCGACAAACGCCTTGCTCTTCTCATGGGAACACATCACCGAGGCAGCAGCCGTTGTGGCTACGAGGCCGATGCTGTGGCGCAATTTACGGAAGCCACCGGCTCCGAGGATTTCATTACCCTCAGGCAGTGTACCGTCAGGACGATACTGGTCGAGGAAGGTATCGATGCCCTGTGAATAGAAGAAATTCTGGATCTTCTCACCATACTGGCGCTGCCACTCGCCATCGGCACAGCTCCACTCGTAGTCGAGGGCGATATTCATGGGTACGCGCCAGGAGTCGTAGCGGAAGTTGTTGTTGCCATTTCGGCGGGGAGCCTCGCCCTGGGGACGCTGGGGCATGCCCGGGAAGCGCGACATCTGCATCTCGCTGCCATCATACTGGCACTGGTCGCCATTCAGACCAGTCTGTTCGTTGATGCACTTGTGCAGGAACTCACGACTCTTCTGAGCGCACTCTTTCCAATGGTCGCTACGGCCGTCACCGCCCCATTTGGCCCACACCTCGTAGAAGGCGGGAATGTGATAGCTGGGATCGGTGAAGCGCTGACCGAAGCCATCGGGGGTGAAGGTGATGAGTTTGGTCTCGGGGTCGATGAGGTACATCATCTGAGGACCCTGCTGCTGTGGGCCACCAAAGCCGCCAAAGCCACCGAAACCACCCTGGCGGGGCTCGGGGGTGTACTCTTTGGGCTGGATGCAATCGAGGATGTGCCGGGCCTCGGCCTTATAGTTGATGCCGGTATCGTTGCCCCAGCGGTTAGAGGCGAAGATGAGTGCGGTGATGAAATACAGCTCGCCATCGCTGGCGGCACCTGCAGCATTCTGTGTGCCGTCCGTCTTACAGCTCCAGGCAAAGTAGCCCTCACGCGAGCCGCTCTGGTGCTGCATATACTTCTTGGCCCAGCGCCACAGGCGGTCGAAGATGTCCTTCTCGCCAAACTGTACGGCCACCATCAGACCATAGGACATGCCCTCGGTGCGGGCATCGTGGTTCTTGATGTCGCTGACATAGCCCATGGAGTCGCCAACCTCGAAATAGACCTTGTTAGGCCCACGGAACACGTCGTTAAACACTTCCTTGAGCTTGGCGTCGACATCGGCCTGGCTGTAGCCCATCTCCACAAAGACGTTACGGTATTTACCTGTCTCGAAACCTCCTCTTGTCCAAGGAGTGAAGGCCATTGCATTGGCCGTCAGCATCATCATGGATGCCATCAGAATAGTTTTAATCATGTTTAGTTTGTGATAATAAGTTATAAAGCGGCCATAGACACTGGCCATATAGCATATAGGGATTAAGAAGCTGTGCGCGACGGACGGGACGGATGCGGGAGTCACGGACACCACGAACGGTGAAGTCGTAGCGCGACTGGTTGCCTTGATAGTCGCGCAACAGGTAGGTGATATGGTAGGGGCGCTCTTCATTGAAGGTGACGATGCCCCGCTCGAAGTTTGTATGCAGGATGGGCAGTCGCAAGCCAGGTTCGCGGAATGACTTCATATACCAGATGTGGGTGCGACGCCAGTGGTCGTAGTCGCCCCATTGGTTCACCTCCGGCTGACAACTGATGGGGATGCCGCTGACATCGGACCGGAACACCTCACGACCATCGACGAGCAGACGGGTTTCGCGGACACCATAATGATTATAGGTGGCTTCGCTATAGTCGTCGGCCCACAGGGCAAACCCTACCCTGCCCCATGCCGTAAAATCACGCGACAAGGTCCATGTGGTATGTTGTTTCTTGGTGTCGGGCTGTCCAAAACCGAAAGTCTGCTTGCTCATGCCCCCATTGAAGACACCCTCGTTCTGCTGTGGTATGGCCATGAAGGAATGCGCCTGAGGTGCTACGGTGTCAGCAATAAAGGATGCCAGTTTCTCCATGGGGTCCACCATCACCCACGTTTCCGTATCGTGCAATTCCAGATGCAGGTGAGGACCGGTAGAATGGCCTGTATTACCACTAATGGCTATCATGTCACCAGCCTTCACTGGCAGCTGCTCAGGGGTATAGCGGAAGTCGAGGGTGTCGCGCCATCCTGTGCGTTCAAAGAGTTTCTCATAAGGCTCTGCAAAGCGTTTCAGGTGACAGTAGACGCTGGTCAGTCCGTCGGGATGGCTGACGTAGATGGCATTGCCAAAGCCATACTTGTTCACAGTGATACGACTGACATAGCCATCGGCAATGGAGAATATCTGCTTACCCTCCACATTGCCTGTCTTGACATCGATGCCTCCGTGGAAGTGCCACGGACGGGGCTCACCGAAGTTGCCTGCGAGCACAATCTCGTAGTCAACAGGAGAAGAATAAGCTATTGGCTCTTGGCTATTAGCCGCTGGTTCTTCACCACACGACATCAACAGCCAAAAGCCAAAAGCTAAAAGCCAAATGCTATATTTCAGCATGCCTTGCCATAAAGGCGAGCCTGCTCTCATTCGGCAGAGCTCAAACAAGTTTGGCTCTGCTCTCATTAACTCGCAGCCTTAAAGCTCATGTCGAGGCCCTTCACCGAGTGCGTCAGGGCACCTACGCTGATGAAGTCGACACCCTGCTCGGCATAGTCGCGAATGGTATCGAAAGTGATGCCACCCGATGACTCTGTCTCGTAGCGTCCGCCAATGATGTCAACAGCCTTCTTCGTGTCAGGCACGCTGAAGTTGTCGAGCATGATACGGTCGACGCCACCGTGGTCGAGCACCTGCTGCAACTCGTCGAAGGAACGTACCTCAATCTCAATCTTCAGGTCGAGGCCCTTCTCCTTCAGATAGGCATGACAGCGGTCGATGGCGTTGACGATGCCGCCGGCAAAGTCCACGTGGTTGTCCTTGAGCAGAATCATGTCGAAGAGTCCGATACGATGGTTGCAGCCACCGCCAATCTTCACGGCCTGCTTCTCGAGCATACGCATGCCTGGTGTCGTCTTGCGGGTGTCAAGCACTCGGGTCTTGGTGCCCTTCAGGTGCTGCACATAGCGGTCAGTCATGGTGGCAATGCCACTCATGCGCTGCATGATGTTCAGCATCAGACGCTCCGTCTGCAACAGCGAGCGCACACGGCCAGTGACAATCATGGCAATGTCGCCCTTCTTCACACGAGAGCCGTCGCCCATCAGTACCTCGACCTGCATGTCGGGATCGAAGCGGTGGAACACCTCCTTGGCAACCTCAACGCCAGCCAGGATACCATCTTCCTTGATAAGCAAGTGCGACTTACCCATTGCGTCCTCGGGAATGCAGCACAGGGTGGTATGGTCGCCATCGCCGATATCCTCTGCGAACGACAAGTCGATGAGTCTGTCGACCAATTCCTTGACATCCATGTCATAGTTTGGTCTGTAGAAATCAATACTCAGCATAAGCGTCTTTTTATCTCTCAACTTTAATCAGTTCTTCTTCTGGTCATTGAACAGATAGACACCGACACCGATGCGCAGACCGAAATTGCTATAGTCCTTGTGGTTCTTGAACGACTGCTCGTAGTAGAGCTCGGGCTCAATGGTCACCGTACGGCTCACGAAGAAAGCATAGCCCACCTGTACGCTGGGCATGAAGTCGTTGTAGCTATTACCGTCGATAGTAGTTGGCACAAGCTTCTGTGTCTCTGGATCATAAACATTTTCTGTAATAGACTCAGCGCCAATGTGCTTATAACCTAATGACAGTCCGAGGAAGAGTCCGTTCTGCTCGATGTAGTAACGGCCACCAATGCCACAAGAGAAAGCAGCAGGGGTATCCTTGGACTTCTCGTACGACAGCTGGGCAGTAGCCATAATATTATCCCACAACAGGTAACCTCCCTTGGCCTGAACATTCACATGACCCTTTGTCAGACCACTGTAACCGAGGTCGAAACCGGAGAATGATGCTCCGCAATAGAATTTACCCTGTTCAAACTGTGCATTGGCGGCTACTGACACTATCAGCGCCATCACGAATAAAGCAATTTTCTTCATAATCTTTAATTATTTATTTAAAATCTTAATACTTACTGATACTGTTTCCCGCGTCGGGTTTCATATTTTCCGGCAAAGGTACGAAAAAAAAATCAGAAATCAAAGTTCAAAGTTCAAAGTTTTTTGTACCTTTGCACTCGAAATGAGACGATTAACATTATTTTATATATTCCTGCTCTTTGGCATCACCTTCCTAAAGGCTCAGCCCAAGTATGAAGTACGTGCTGTTTGGCTGACCACCATTGGAGGCATCGACTGGCCACGTACCTATGCTCACGACGGCATGGGCATCGGTGAACAGAAGCGCCAGCTCACTACGATTCTCGATCAGCTGAAGCTGGCAGGAGTCAATACGGTACTATTACAGACGCGTGTCCGTGCTACCACCATCTACCCTTCCGACCGTGAACCTTGGGACGGCTGTCTATCAGGAAAACCGGGTCGGTCACCAGGCTACGATGCCCTACAGTTTGCCATCGACGAATGTCACCGTCGTGGTATGGAGCTGCATGCCTGGGTGGTCACCATCCCCATTGGCAAGTGGAACACCTATGGCTGTCAGCAGCTACGCAAGCGTTATCCGTCACTTGTCAAGAAGATTGGTGAGGAAGGCTATATGAACCCTGAACTCTCAGGGACTGCCGATTATCTGGCTGACATCTGTGGTGACATCACACGCCGTTATGATGTTGACGGCATCCATCTTGACTACATCCGCTATCCTGAGACATGGCGCGGCAGCAAGTCGGCATACTACATCACACGTATTGTCGAAGCCATCAACAGAAAGGTAAAGCTTTACAAACCATGGGTTAAGTTAAGTTGCTCACCCATAGGAAAATATGACGACCTTGCCCGCTATTCCTCGCGGGGATGGAATGCACGGCGACAGGTTGCCCAAGATGCCCAGGGCTGGCTGCGCGACGGACTGATGGACCAGCTCTATCCCATGATGTATTTCCAAGGCAACAACTTCTATCCCTTCGCCATCGACTGGCAGGAATACAGCTACGGACGTACCGTGGTTAGCGGACTGGGGGTATATATGCTCCACCCCAAAGAGCGCAACTGGCCGCTTGACGAAGTAAAGCGCCAACTCAACGTCACCCGCCAGATTGGTGTGGGACATTGCTACTTCCGTGCTAAGTTCTTGTTGGACAACATCAAGGGGGTCTACGACTATGTCTGCGACTTTGACCGCCATCCGGCACTTATCCCACCCATGACATGGATGCACCAGTCCAAGCCTCTGCCTCCCACCATGCTTCAGGTAGAACGCACCACTCAGGGTGACATGCTCACATGGAGTGGAGCACGCGATGGCAGCAACGGTCCATACCTATTATATAATATATATGCTTCTACGGAACAGCCTGTCGACATTGACAATCCTGCCAATCTGGTGGCTACCCGCCATCTGTGGCAACGGCTCTCCGTGCGCCGCAAGCCCAACAAGGCTCCCCTCTACTATGCTGTCACGGCTCTCGACCGATATGGAAACGAGAGTGCCCCGGTCAGTGAACCCACCTCATCACAGCCCGTTATTGGCACCTCTTCACTGATTGCCAACGACGGACGGTCACTGAAAGTCAGCCAACGTGTCGATGCCGACTATCTGGCTGTACTCACTCTGCAGGGCTCGATAGTACACACCTGTGCCAACCGTCCGCAAATTGACATCCGTACCCTACCCAACGGCACCTACGAATTGCGTACTCTCAATCGCAAAGGTATCATGCACCGTTTGGGGTTCTTTATTATCAAACGATAGCAAAAATGGCATGTTGAGTTGACAAAAAGCAAGTAAAACGGCTCTTTTTACTTAATTCTTGATTAAATATTTGGTCAAATGAAATAAAAAGTGTAACTTCGCGCCCTAAATAAGTAACAATCGTATCAAACAACAATAAAAACATTCAAACAATGAAGAAGTACAACTTTAACGCCGGTCCTTCGATGCTTCCCCGTGAAGTCATTGAGAAGACCGCTCAACAGTGTCTTGATTTCAACGGTTCAGGTCTCTCTCTCATGGAGATCAGCCATCGTGCCAAGGACTTCCAG
>JAEEGF010237512.1_pt1 | contig 24766 bp, 28 predicted proteins | sample 9134171 | NCBI WGS metagenome assembly JAEEGF01 (sample SAMN16246542, study PRJNA631951) | gut metagenome | biome: gut microbiome; feature: rumen; material: AP-attached | host: Bos | place: Iran: Karaj | collected 2018-10 | reverse complement strand
AGTCAGATTGAAAACCGAAAGGTACTCAGCCTCGATCCTTTCCGTCAGATGGGCTCGCCTGCCAGCATCGCCAAGTTGTTTGGTGGCAATCAGCAGTATTTCGAGGCGGTGAAAGAATTGGAAACGATGATTTATAACGAAATAGCATAAAATGGCACTGACTAATTTTGTAAAGAACATCCGCAATATCATGCGCAACGATGCGGGTATCAATGGTGATGCCCAGCGCATAGAACAAATAGCCTGGATGCTCTTTCTGAAAGTATATGACGAGAAAGAAAACGACTGGGAATTCAACGAAGATAATTACGAATCCTTTATCCCTGAAGCATGCCGTTGGCGCAACTGGGCAAAGGATGATGGAACTGGTGAAGCTTTGACAGCCGATAAGCTGTTGGACTTCGTCAACAACACACTCTTCCCCACGTTGAAAAGTCTTGAGGTAACGCCTGATACCCCGATGCGTAGTGCCATCGTGCGGGCTACCTTCCAAGATGCCAACCAATATATGAAGGATGGTGTGTTGCTGCGTCAGGTGATCAACGTTATCGATGGTCTCGATCTTGGCAACTATGAAGAAAGTCACGCCTTTGGCGAGATCTACGAATCGATTCTGAAAGAGATGCAGTCGGCTGGCACAGCAGGAGAATTCTATACGCCTCGTGCCTTGACTGATTTCATGGCCGAAATTATCCAACCCAAGATCGGTGAAAAGGTGGCCGATTTTGCCTGCGGTACAGGTGGATTCCTCACCTCGTGGCTGAAAGCGCTTGACCAGCAGGTGAAGACCGCCGAAGACCGCGAAGAATATGCCCAGTCGATCTATGGTATCGAAAAGAAGCAGTTCCCCTACATGCTCTGCGTCACCAATATGTTGTTGCATGATATCGACTCGCCCAAGGTCTATCATGGCAATTCATTGACCAAAGATGTATTGAACTATACCGATGATGATAAGTTCAACGTCATTCTGATGAATCCCCCATACGGCGGTAACGAAAAGAATGATGTGAAGCGCCACTTTCCCTCTGATCTCAGTTCGAGCGAGACAGCCGATCTGTTTATGGTAGTCATTCAGTATCGTTTGGCAAAGGATGGTCGTGCAGCTGTGATTCTGCCTGATGGCTTCCTGTTCGGAGCAGACAATGCCAAACTGGCCATCAAGGAAAAGCTGTTGCGCGAGTTTAATCTGCATACTATCATCCGATTGCCAGGCAGCATCTTCTCTCCCTATACCAGCATCGCCACCAATATCCTGTTCTTCAACAACGAGAAGGCAGAGGGTGCAGCTCAGGGATTCAGTACCAAAGATACCTGGTTCTATCGCATGGATATGCCTGAGGGTTATAAGCATTTTTCGAAGACCAAACCCATGTTGCGCGACCATTGCCAGCCGATGATCGATTGGTGGAACAATCGTCAGGAAATCATCGACAGCGAGACGGGCGATGAGAAATCGCGCTGCTTCACAGCCCAGCAACTGTTAGACCTTGGCTGCAACTTCGACCAATGTAAGTTCCCCAAGGAAGAGGAAGAAGTGTTGCGCCCAGAAGAACTGCTGAAGCAGTATCACGAGAAGCGTACCGCCCTTGATGCCAAGATCGATGCAACGCTGAACGAAATTCAGCAGATGTTAGGCATAGAAATACAATAAGGAAACGATTATGAGTAAAATATCTTTCCGTTTCTATAAAGACCATGAGGTCAGAGCCATTTGGGATGAGGAAAATTCCAAATGGTGGTTTTCGGTACAGGATGTTGTTGGTGCCATCAACGACCAATCGGACTATAAGAAGAACCGCAACTATTGGAAATATCTCAAAACCAAACTGCGTAAGGAAGGAAATGAGTTGGTTAGCGCCACTAACCAACTGAAATTGCGTGCTGCTGATGGCAAGCGATATGATACTGACGTGTTGGATGCAGAAGGCATAAGGTTGTTAGCGAAATACACTAATAATCAACGCGCTATGGATTTCTTAGATTGGTTCACCTATAGCGACAACACCATCGACGGTCAGAGCCGAAAGAAAGCCTATACCCTTTGGGAGAGCAACCTTGTGGCAGATAAAGATGTGGGTAAAGTGAAAGCCCTGCAGCAAATTCATGCATATCTCTTTGGTGGTTTGTACGACTTCGCTGGTAAGATACGCACAAAAACTATCTCTAAGGGTAATACGCTTTTCTGTCTTGCAGAATACCTGCATGATAATCTGAAAACCATTGAACAGATGCCAGAGACCACTTTCGATGAGATCGTAGATAAGTATGTGGAGATGAATGTGGCTCACCCCTTTATGGAGGGCAACGGACGTTCAACTCGTATATGGCTGGACCTCATCTTTAAGAAACGCATGAAGATGTGCGTGGACTGGAGCAAGATAGACAAGAAAGACTACCTTGACGCTATGATAGCAAGTCATACGGATAGCACGAGAATCCGTCAGTTATTGAAACAGGCCTTGACAGACAAGATAGATGATCGTGAGATCTTTATGAAGGGTATCGATTATTCCTATTATTACGAGCAGGAGGACGAAGCATGAACGCACAACAGCTGAAGAACGCCATCCTGCAAGAAGCCATCGAAGGCCGCCTCGTTCCCCAAGATTCCAACGATGAGCCAGCATCCGTGTTGCTGGCCCGCATCCGCAAGGAGAAAGAACAACTTGTAAAGGAAGGCAAACTCAAAAAGAAAGACCTCGAAGTAAAACCCATCTCCGAAGATGAAATCCCGTTTGAGATTCCTGAAAGTTGGGAGTGGGTGAGATTAGATTCTCTTGCTGAAATAGTTAGAGGTGGATCACCTCGTCCTGCAGGAAGTCCAGAATTTTATGGAGGAAAAATTCCATTTTTAAAAGTTGCTGATTTGACAAAGGATGACACTATGTATGTTAACACGCATACAGCAACAATTAAAGAGGCTGGTCTTAAGAAAACAAGGGAAGTCGAATCAGATACTTTATTACTTACAAATAGTGGTGCAACTTTGGGAGTTCCCAAAATATGTACTTTCAAAACGACATTTAATGACGGTATTGCAGCTTTTTTGTACCTAATTGATGATCTTAAACCATATTTGTATTGGTTCTTATGTTCAAAAACGGAGGCTTTTAGAAATATCAATCAGGGAACAGCACAGCCAAATCTAAATACCGATATTATAAAGTCCACATTGTTTCCAATGCCTCCATTGGAAGAACAGAGAAGAATAATTGCAAAGATAGAAGAACTTCTACCCAAGGTAGAGGAATATGGCAAAGCTCAGGATGCTCTTAACAAACTGAATGCAGAACTACCAGAACGCTTAAAGAAAAGCATTTTGCAAGAAGCTATAGAAGGCCGCCTCGTTCCCCAAGACCCCAACGACGAACCCGCCTCCGACCTCCTCGACAAAATCCGCCAAGAAAAAGCCCAACTGGTAAAGGCCGGCAAACTCAAAAAGAAAGACCTCATCGAAACACCTGTAGAAGAAGATGAAGCTCCTTTTAGTATCCCAAATAGTTGGAAATGGGTAAGATTTGGTGATCTTGTTTCTACATCAACAGGAAAGACACCTGCAAGAGGAGATATTCGTTATTGGGGTAATAAAGATTACTCTTGGGTATCAATATCCGATATGAAACAGGGAGAGAAAATTATTAATACCAAAGAGTATGTATCAACTAAAGCTGCTAACGATTGTTTTCATAACGAAATTAGTAAGCGAGGAACATTGATTATGAGTTTTAAACTGACAGTTGGTAGAACATCAATTCTTGGTATAGATGCGTACCACAATGAAGCCATTATATCAATAAAAACATACGCTGATAAAGAGAATTATATACGCGATTATTTGTCTTATATATTACCTGTCGTAACATCATGGGGTGATTCAAAAGATGCAATAAAGGGAAAGACTCTAAACGCTAAGAGTATATATAATCTTTTAATTCCCCTTCCTCCTCTCGTAGAGCAACATCGTATTGTGAAGAAGATCGAGCAACTACTTGTGGAGATCAATAAACTAAAGATGTAGTGTATGGCAGAACTGGCTCTTGTCATAGGAAACGGATTCGATTTAGACTTGGGACTCCCTTCCAAGTACTCTGATTTTGCTGATAGCCCCGAATTTCATGATCTGGCGCGTAGGATGCATGATATGTATTTCGAAGAGGAGCGCAAGAATTCTTTGGTGTTGCAAATTCAACAGGCATCCAATAACTCTAATTGGTTTGATATTGAGGAGGAAATACATAAATATGTGCTTAATCATCCATATCTTGACGATAATATGATAAGGCACGTGCGCTCCGAGTTCGATGCTTTGAAAAGAGCCTTGACAAATTATCTGAAACGGGTTTCCAAAGAACTGGAGCATAAAGCAAATAAGCAGAGACTTGCATATGTATTATTGACTATCTTGCAAAATAGTCCATTGAGTAAGATAGATATCTATTTTAATTATACAAATCCTGAGTTATTTATGGAAATGCCAACATATCATGAAATAGGAAAGGGCTTCTTTACTTATGTCCATGGTAGTTTGAGATATGACGATATTGTTTTAGGATGTGATCTGAAAAAGGGCGAAAAAGTGAATCGGCAATTATCTTTTATGTATAAATACAATATGTTGAATAAGGCAAATCATGTGGCTCGTCATATTCTCGAAGCGAAGGAAGTCATTTTCTTTGGACATTCGATAAACGAAATGGATTTTTGCTATTTCAGGGAGTTCTTTAAAGAAGCCAGCGCAGCTCCTAAGCCAATAAGACATCTTTCTATTATCACGTACGACGAAACATCAGAGCGCAACATTAAAGATAACATTCAGAACCAAGGTATTTCCGTATCTGATCTTTATAGTAATCTATGGACATTTGATTTTATCCATACTAAGAATGTCTATGATAGGAAGAAAGAAGATGTAGAAAAATGGAACAACATGATAGATAGACTTATGTCACAAGATAGACAAGGGATATGAAAACAATGTGTCAAAAGGACAACCTATACCAGCATTCTATTTCCCATAATATAAAATTATAGCATAGAAATTTGGTAGTATCATGAAAAAATCCTATCTTTGCACCATGATTATGCTCGTGGTGACGCTCGAGCTTTATATTAACTTTAAACATAAAGAGTATGAAAAACGTAAACGACATTAAAGAGCGTGAGATTGCATCTTATTCGATTCGTACAGATGCGGGTAGATTATTCTTTGACCTGAAATGGGGAGATCGGGAAAACTATCTCCAGATTACCCAAAGTAAGAAAGTCGGTGAGAACGATTTTCATCGAGAGAAAATTGTTTTGTCGAAATCAGAACTACTGTCCTTCAAAGATGGTATCTTAAAAGCCATCGGGTTCTTGGACGCGATGGAAAACAAATTGAATCCATTTAGTTCAGAAAGCTCAAAGCCACAGTATGCTAATGGATACAAATCATGGGAAGATGCAGATGATGAGAAGTTGCTTTCATTGTTCCAAGAGGGGAAGAGTATGAAGGAAATAGGGACCATATTAGGAAGAAGCCGAGGAGCTGTTAAAAGTCGATTCGTGAAAATCATGCAAGAAAGAGGAGGCGAATTACCAATTGAAGAAGATAATACCAATGACATTATAAGAAAACAGTTGGAAATAATGAATACAGGGAAGGAATGGACTAAAGAAGAAGATGATAACCGGTGACAAATCGTCACCGGTTAATAACACGTTAAAGCCCCGCATCCCTGCGAGGCTTAACGTATCTAACTAACTAATTAAAAACCAAAGTATGAAAAAGAAACTGATGCAAAGTTACGACGTTTGAGAACTGATTCCAAGAAAATGCGCCAATTCTTATTCAACTTGTGTGGACAATGGCCTCGATAATGGACAAAACGAGGAATAGGGCCCTTTTTCTGTCCAAGGAGATGAAACATCTTGGTCTTTTGCTTACGATTTCAATAAAAAGTAGTATCTTTGCAGACAATTCTAAAAGGCGACAATGAAGACGAAGGACTACTCGATGCGGGAGATGATCATCGACCAGTGTCTGGGCACTGGGCGGGAGTATACGCGTGAAGAACTGCAGGCAGCTGTAAATAAGGCGCTTGAATCGCGCGATATGCTGCCCGTCAAGTCGAAGGTTACCATCTTGCAGGACATCAGTGAGATGAACGAGAAGTTTTATCGTATCTATGAGGAATATGGCATCGTGTCAGAGCGCAGAGGCCGAAAAGCATACTACCGCTATCGCGATGGGATCGAGTCGATCTACAACCGCGAACTGACCATCCATGAGATTGAGAGACTGCAAGAGGTACGCAGTCTGTTGCAAGGGCTCAGGGGAATGCCTCAGCTGGAATGGATTGACCAGATGTCGGCCCGCTTCGACCAGCAGATCATGAGTCCCAAACAGACCATTGCCAGCTTCGAAGAGGGAACGGCTGGCGACAGCAGGTTCTTCCTGCAGCTTTTCAATGCCATCAATCAGAAGATGGTGCTGACCATCGCGTATCAGCGCTTTGGCTTTGAACCGAAGGAACGTATCATCCATCCTTATCATCTGAAGCAGTTTATGCGTCGCTGGTATCTTTTCGCAACCATTGAGGGAAAGGAGTTTGTGACGAGTTTCGCGCTCGACCGATTCGTTTCTGTGCGTGAGAATAAGGAGGTGGCATACAGAAAGACAGATATTGACTTCAACCACTATTTTGATGATATCGTTGGCATCACCCATCCTGATGGAGGTGTGGTGGAACATATCGTGCTGGAGGGCGACAGTTGGGCAGACAATTACCTGCATACGTTGCCCATACATCCGCTTCAGAAGATAGAGAGTCTGGGTGAGAAAGGTTGTCTGGTGAAGCTTGACCTGATGATCAATCGTGAGCTGGAGCGCGAGATTATGTCGTATGGTGACCATCTGAAAGTCGTGTCGCCAAAGCATTTCCAGGATAGGATGAAGGCACTTTATCGTACGATTGAAGAAGTGTACGACGAGGAATAATCCAACTTTTTCTTTTTTTCTTGAAATTTTTTAATGCGTTTACACTCACTGAACGCATTGGGCCTATCTTTGCAGCCGTAAACTTATAAAATTAAAGAATATGGCTGGATTATTTTTATTATTTATTATGGTAGTTGCCCTCGTCAACCTGATGAGTGCCTACGTGAAGAGTGTATAATTATTAAACAACAATTGAAACAATGACTGAAAAAAAGAAAAGATTGAGCGCTGGCTGGGAGCCAGAGATGATGACGGAGGAAGAAACAATGGCTTTCCTCGACAGTAAGGGCATCGCCTATGAGATCTGCGACACGCCCATCCCCGTTTTGGAAAACAAAGTGAGATGTGGTAAACCTCAGGATATCGGCGACCTGGTAGTCGACGAATACAGGTATATCCCACGGTCGAGACAAGGACGTTATCCTATGATGGATGTGCCCGCTATCGGTGATTCAATGATAGGAGCCGATATTTACGATGGCGACTGGATGCAGTTGGAGTGTGGCCGTATACCGTCGGATGGCGATGTCGTGATAGCCAGAATCGACGGTGAGATGACGGCCAAGGTGTTTTTCACTGATGAACAGAATCACTACTGGCTCCTGCCCAAGAACGAGAACTACGATCCCATTGAGCTAACCAAGAACGGCAATGTGGGGATTGCGGGCGTTGTGAGCAATTTGACCAAGAGCGTTCCGAGTCAGTCGCATAACGAGTGTGTCAGTATTCTGAAGCGCTACAAGAACAAGAAGGCTGAGGCGGGTGATGTTTTCCATCGGCTGGCGAAGGTGGTGGGCGACGGCAAGCTGTTGTTCTGGGCTGCATCGGCATGGGCGGTGGTCTATGGCGTGGCGCGCGACTGCTGTGGCTACGAGGATACGGTGAGCGAGTTTGAGCGTAAGGCCGAGAACATGAATCTGCCCATGCGGTTCGACTATCCCTGTTCGGAGGGTAAGGTGCAGCGTACCATCAGCAACCACCCTTACATGCGCCTGCATATAGATAAGTGGAAGGAAAATGGGGCTTCTGTCCGTGAGATCGTTCTGATGGAGTTTTTAAGGAAGAATCTGTAAGACTTACCGAAGCAGTTACCGAAGTCCGGTAAAAAGGATAGGGGTTTTTACCGAACTTTCGAAGACTTACCGAAAACTGTTACCGAATGCGTTCCAAGAGATTGGAGCGCATTTTTTTTGTTCCTAATTTTGCAGTGTCGAAAGACAAAAAGTTCTTTGAAATATTGACACAGTAGATTCGCAGGGAAGGCCCTGGGATAAGATAAAGAATACTAATTGTATTCATAGTGGTTAGGTTTAAAAGGTAATACTTTTCATTCGCTTTTTGAGCATTTGTTATGCTTTAAAATTGACAGCGGTGAAGCGTCACCGCAACCCGCTCCGGTTCGTGAGAATAGGGGCGTTTTCGAGAGAATTATCACATTATTAATAATATAAAAAAGAAAGGATTAAATTATGAAGAAAATTTTTATGTATGATACGTTTGGAACAGCATTATTTTGCTGTTGGTTTGAAGGGCTTGACGAAGACGGCAAGCCTCGTCTGACGATTATGACACCAGGATGTCCTGTACAGAACTTCCACGAATATACAGAGACTTTTCGCGAAAATCCTCATGACTATTACTTCCTTTGCGAGGAAGGTAAGTCGGCGGACTCGAAGTTTGTTGTGGAAATGTTGGGGCAGATACTTATCAATAGTAACCATCCTTACGAGAGATTATCTGCCAGACTTGATGAGATGCGTAAATATGGCATCAGTTATGATCAAGAACAACAGAAACTGATGATCAGGATACTGGAGGTGAATGATATCGAGTCAAAAAGCGTAAAATATCGCATGACGATGTTCATCGGTGAGCTGGATCTCTATGTTGGTGAAGGTGAGGGTATGTACGACAGTCTCAGAGAAATAGTTTCCAAGTTGAGTGGCTTCTTTTTATTTATCGAGAACCAGACACATATTCCTCTGAGGAAACATTTGCTGACGACTGAAAGTATTGAGAAGCAGGTGAAGCGCATTGCGCCGAACTTATTTGACAGATTTGGAGAATAGTAATAAGCTTGAAATATGAGAAATGAACACGGTATTGAAATCCGGGAATGCTGTGCTTCGTGCAAGCATAAAGATCTGACGAGACTGCTGTCGGCCAGATTCTGCTCGCTGCATCAAAAGAAAGTGAAGCCCCGGGAGGGCTGTAAGCAGTGGGAGATGAGCGAACAGATGCAGGCTGCTGGGTTGTCAGGCGGTAAAGTGAAGAAGAAGGAATATCTGAAATATGTGATGGAGGTGAGAGAAGACGAGTCCTTAGCAGACCAGCTGAAGATTCAGTTCCCACACAAAAGCATCAGTCAGATCCGGAAAGAATTCGAAGCAAAAAACGGCTCCATTTATGTAGAGCCATAGTTATTAACAATTTTAATTTTTAGTTTTTATGATTACAGAGATTTTTAAGGTTGTATCGCAGACAGAACCCGTCTACGTACAGAGTAAGAAACAGGATGGTGGCCAGCTGGCCAAGTGTAACGTGCACCTGAAGGGCATCGGCGGTGACTATGCCGAAGAGTTCTATGCCGTAGCGTTCGGAGAGAATGCCACTCAGAAACTGGAACAAGGCGAGCTGGTGGCTGTCAGTCTGAGGTTTGGCACGCATGTCAATAATGACAACGGCGCTGTCTATCAGGACGTTGTGGCTCAGGGCATTGTGAAACTTAACGAGGTAAAGGCCTTTTAGTATTAACTGAGTTGAAAGGTAACGGGTGAGGGAAGCGTACCAGGTTTAAATTGTCGACAGCAAACTACTTCGCTCTGATCCCAAGACTCGCAATCTTTCAACAAAATGGATAATAATAAGACTATTACGCTGAATGCCCAGATGGTGATCAGCAGGAGTGAGAATGGAGTGGATTTGGTGCAGGTATTGCCCGATAATCCGTGTGAAGGACTGGTGAAGCCGTTTAGCGGCGCGGGGCACGCCCAATTGCAGGGCACAGCCCAGTTTGACTTTGTGCGCAAGAGGCGCATCCGAAGGAAGCCGCAGATGAAACTGCTGCATAGCACGTTGTCGTTCGGACGCGACGGCATCGACCGCTACACCTTCTATTTGCCCTCGGGACAGAGGGATGAGTTTTCCAAGTGGTTGAAAAAGGAAGCCGCTGTGGTGGTTGCTTACATGAAAAATAAGAGGTAGAGCCTATGATTAATTTGATCTATCAAAAAGATGGGAAGGGGCCAAAGTTGGCCCGTCCCGTCACTTCGAGGGAAGAGTATATCGCCCTGAGAAACGCGCCCGACAACGCCAAGAACTTCTACGATGCCCGAGGGGGTGACGAGAATGCCAAAGGCAATCAGATACAGTTCAATTATAACGACCTGTTGCCTGACGGGGTGTTGAAGGGCTGCAAGCATCCTTCGTCTACGTTCGCCCACGATATCGACTGCGGCGATGCCCAGAAGCAGGTGCAGCTGAAGGATGAGATCCTGGCAAAAAAGGATGAGATAGGCTTGCTGGAACTGTCGGGTTCTGCCCGATACGGACTGCATGCCGTGTGTCGCCGTCAGCCAGGCAAGACTGTGAGAGAGTGTCAGTATGCCCTAAGTATGGCGACGCACACGGAGTATGATACCAACGCGAGGGGGTTGGCAAGGGTGATGTTCACCGGGCCTGCAACCGAGGACAACCTCTTTTATCTAGATGATGCGCTCTTCGAGGAGCCGATGACGGTAGAGGAGAGCGAGAAGGAGTATCTGCTGCTGAAAGAGCGAGAGAGGAAGAATCTCGAGGAGGTGCCGAAGGGGGCCAAGAAGGCGAATAAGCATTATAGGCCGTGGGAAGAAGAGATGGATGATGGAAGATGTAAGATGGATGATGGTGATAAACCTCAGCCATCAAACCTCAGCCATCATACATATCCGAAGGATTATCACGGGATTCCGTTTACGGAGATACTGAAGAAGTATTGGGAGGTGAATAATCGGGGGTTTGAGCCGACGGAGGGCGATAGGGATACGTTGACGTATCAGCTGGCCTGTGATTTGAGGCATATCTGCGGCAAGAATGCCGATTGGCTCGATCAGGTGATTCCCTGTTACGACGGATTTACACCCGAGGAGAAACGACAGAAGATTCAGAGTGCCCTGAATTCGGAGTTGGAGGCGTTTCCGGCGAGACTTCGCAATACATTAAGCGCGCTTACCTTTGACCATTCACCATTGACCATTGACCATTCTGCTGCGCAGGATGGAATTGATGACGACGATTGTTCAGACCCCCAATCCACTAACTTAGGGGGCTTGCAGAAACTGCCGCAAGGTGTTAAGGAGTCGATTGATGCGGTTGGGCCGCAACTGGCGATGCCTGTTTTGACGGCCATCTGTCCGGCTATCGGTGCATTGGCGACGGGTGTGGTGCTCGACGTTCACGGTCAGAAGCGCGGTCTGAACCTCATTGCTTACATCGTCGGTGACTTTGCCTCAGGTAAGGGAAACATTGACCCTGTGATTGAAGCCTGGATGAGCGAGGTGATAGCCCTCGACGATATGTATGTGAAGCAGGAGGAGGAATGGACTAAGAAAAAGCTGGCCGCCAAAAACAAGAAAGAGCAGCCTGAGGAAATAAACCTGCCTGTGAGATTCATCACCCTGAATAACACGGTGGCCAACCTGGCTAAGCGCCTGGCGAACATCGAGGGCAAACACGCTTTCTCGTTTACACCGGAGGCTGACACGGTGGCGCAGAAGTGGAGGTCGGCAATGAGTGACTTCTCGGTGTTGCTGCGTCAGAGCTACGACGGTTCCAGATACGATCGCGAAGCTAAGAGTGCGGAGGCCGTCAGTGTACATATCAAACATCTCTTATGGGATGTGGTGATGTGCGGAACACCCGATGCTCTCTATCGCGTGGTACATAATTATACCGATGGTTTCCAGAGTCGTATCGCCGTAGCCCGCACGCCTGATAACACCTTTGCCAAGTTGGAGGATAAGCCTCCGGTGCTGACTCCGAGGCAGTCGGAGCGCATTCAGCAGATAGCCCATCTGTTGCCCTTGATGCAAGGTGAAGTGGTGCTACCTAAACTGGAGGCTAAGGGTAGGGAGTGGCTGGAGAAGATTCGTTTAGAAACGATGATGAACGACGATAGGGTGAAGGCTCGTCAACGCTTCCGTGTCTGTGTGACAGCGCAGAGAATGACCTGCTGCGTGATGCTCTGTAAGGTGTGCGAAGGGTTGATTCAGAAGCACGGTCTGAATGGTGCGGAGACTCAGCTGAAGCAGAATCCCAATCTCTGGAAGGATCAGTTGTTGAAGGCACAGACGCCGCAGATGTTGGAAATCTACGACGTGATAGCCGACTCGCTGATTGAGAATGCCCTCTACTTCTTCCGTGACCGTATCGAGAACGCTTTCCGTAGTCGTGACTATGCGGGCGGTATGAGTGGGGAACGTTCAAGACGTAGCAAGAACGATTCTATCTATGCGCGTCTGGATCCGCAGTTTACTGAAGATCTGGCTATGCAGCACTCGGTGGCCATTAAAGGTGCCAGCGTGACGCGTAATAGTGTCCGTCAGATGCTGAAGAACTGGCGCAAGCAGGGCCTGATAGAGCGGTTAGAAAACGACCGATTTAGAAAGTTGTAATGGTCATTATGGTCAATTGTCAATAGTCATTAAGAAAATGTAATGTTATGAATGAAGTAAATATTAATAAGCAAGCAAAGCTCTCCCCGCACTTTACGCTGGGAGAGCTTACCAAGACGAGTTATCACACAAGTGATGGGAATATCCCGAGTCATGTGGTGATTGAGAATCTGAAAAGGATCTGTGGGTGGTTGGAGATTCTGAGGGAGCGGTATAATAAGAAGTACGGTCCTTCGACAAGCTCAGGAACCGCGGAAATACCCGTTATCATTTCCTCTGGATATCGGTCAGAAGAAGTCAATCAGAAGTGTGGAGGCGCGAAGGGGAGCAATCATCTGACGGGCTGCGCGGTGGATATCAGATGTTATGGACCGGAGCAGATGATCAGGATGGCGAGGATATTGTTGGATATCGCGGATGAAACGAAGCGCGATTTCGATGAGTTAATCCTTGAGAAATGCGGCACGACCTATTGGGTTCACTTCGCGGTGCGACCGAAGGATAATCGCCGCAAGATTCTCTTCGATTGCCGATAATCAAACACCCGGGGACGGTTCTTTTTTGTTTGACTGATTCCGCTGACGGCGCAGCGGGTCAAACAGGAAGAACCGTCCCCAGGTGTTTGATTCTTAGTTGGCAGCTTCGAACTCCTCGAGGAAACGGGTGTCGTTTTCGGAGAACATACGGAGGTCGGAGACGCGATACTTCAGGTTGGTGATGCGCTCGACACCCATACCGAAGGCGTAGCCTGTGTATTCCTTGGAGTCGATGCCACAGAGCTCGAGTACGTTGGGATCGACCATTCCACAACCGAGAATCTCCACCCATCCGGTGTGCTTGCAGAAACCACAGCCTTCGCCGCCACAGATGAAGCACGAGATGTCCATCTCAGCAGAGGGTTCCGTGAAGGGGAAGTAGGAGGGGCGCAGACGGATCTTGGTGTCGGCACCGAACATCTCCTTGGCGAAAGAGAGCAGAACCTGCTTGAGGTCGGTAAATGAGACGTTCTTGTCGATATACAGGCCTTCCACTTGGTGGAAGAAGCAGTGTGCGCGGGCGGTAATGGCCTCGTTGCGATAGACGCGACCTGGGCAAATGACGCGGATAGGAGCCGTGAGCTTGCCGTTCTCGTCGTGCATACGCTCCATGACGCGGGCCTGCACAGAAGAGGTGTGCGAGCGCAGAAGAATGTTCTTCGTGACCTCATCGGGATGCTGGCTGACGAAGAATGTGTCCTGCATGTCGCGGGCGGGATGATCGGCAGCGAAGTTCATCTTGGTGAACACGTGGAGGTCGTCTTCCACCTCAGGACCATCAGCGAGTACGAAACCCATGCGCGAGAAGATGTCGATGATCTCGTTGGTGACAATCGTCAGTGGATGGCGTGTACCGAGCTGGATGGGGTAGGGCGTGCGCGTCAGGTCGATGGTCTCATCGCCACTGTCCTGCGTCTCACATGCCTCACGCAGCTGGTTGATGCGCTCGGTGGCGAGTGTCTTCAGTTCGTTGATCTTCATGCCAACCGTCTTCTTCTGATCGGCAGCGACGTTGCGGAAGTCGTTCATCAGGGCGGTAATCTCACCCTTCTTGCTCAGGTATTTCAGTCGGAGCTGCTCCACTTCGTCAGCGTTCTTGGCGCTTAATTCCTGTACTTCTTTCAGGAGTTCGTCTATCTTATCAAGTATCATATCTGTGTTAAAATTGCAATTTTGCGTGCAAAGGTACTTATTTTTTTAGACAAATGAACAAAAAAATGTGTTTTTATGTATTTATGTTCAAATTTTTAAGTAATTTTGCCCCGAATATTGAGAGAATCCGATGATGACGATTACCAGATTGCATCGATGAGAAAGATTTTTGGTGCGATTTTTGCATGTGTGTTGCTGATGTTCTCCTGTACGGGAAAGCAGGCGCAGCGGGTGGAAGAGCCGATGACAGACTCTGTAGCAGATACTGTCGACTCCGTGCCGATGGACACACTGGAGCAGTTGCTTGCGGAAATCCCGACGCCAAAAGCGATGGATGAATTCTTCGATGACTTCTTCTTCAACTTCGCTGCCAACAAGAAGGTGCAGAAGGCGCGTATCATCTTCCCCCTGACCGTACATAAGTCCGACAAGGATGAACAGATCGAGAAAAACAAATGGAAGATGGATCGTTTCTTTATGCATCAAGGCTATTATACGCTGCTGTTCGATAATGACGAGCAGATGCAGCTGGCGAAGGACACGTCGATCAATCAGGCCATCGTGGAAAGGATTCTCCTGAAGAAGGATCAGGTGAAGGACTATGTCTTCAGCCGCATTCGCGGGGCATGGATGTTGCGAGAGATCAGGGAAATGAAGATTGAGGATAATATCAATGCCTCGTTTCTAGCCTTTTATCAGAAGTTCGTGACTGACAAGGCTTTCCAGGTGAAGAGCCTCAATTCGCTGGTGAAGTTTGTGGGACCCGATCCTGACGATGACTACAATATGATGGAGGGTCTGATCACGCCCGATACGTGGGAGGCTTTCGCACCGCAATTGCCATCGAAGACGATCTATAATATTATCTATGGGGAACCAAAGTCGGTGGGTAATGAGAAGATCTTCATCCTGCGGGGTATCTCCAACGGACAGGAACTGGAACTGCGTTTCAAGAAGGTTGGCGAGCGCTGGCTGCTGATGAAAATGATGACTTAATGAAAGATATCAGGGATTTTAATCTGAAAGAACATAATACATTTGGCATTGATGCCAAGTGCAGTCGCTTTTTGGAGTATGAGAGTGTCGACGAGGCACTGGAAGTGGCTGAGATCCTGCGTGAGACGGCTATACCTTATATTATAATAGGAGGCGGCAGTAATCTGTTGTTGACGAAAGATTTTGAGGGTATCGTGGTGCACTCGGCCATGAAGGGTGTGTCTTTCGGCAACCGCGAGATGTGCTGTGGTAGCGGTGAGGTGTGGGACGATATGGTGGCGTTGAGCATCCGCCGCGGCCTCTATGGCATGGAGAACCTTTCGCTGATACCTGGCGATGTAGGGGCCTCGGCTGTGCAGAATATCGGCGCCTACGGCGTCGAGATAAAGGATATGTTGCTTGAACTGGATGCGGTGGAAATCGCAACGGGCGAGGTGCGCACCATTGGAAATGCAGACTGTGTGTATGCCTATCGTCAGAGTCGGTTTAAGAAAGACTGGAAGAACAAATATCTGATCACCTCGGTGACCTATCTGTTGAAGAAAACCTTTGCGCCCCGTCTCGATTACGGAAATATCCGTGAGGAACTGTGGCGGAGAGGCTTTGCAGACCCAACGCCCCAACAACTTAGGGATACTATTATTGCAATACGCGAGGCAAAGTTGCCAGATCCGAAGGTGACGGGTAATGCGGGCAGTTTTTTTATGAACCCCATCGTGAGCCGTGAGACCTATAAGCTGCTGGCCAAGCAATATGAGGGGATGCCCCATTATGACGTGGACAACGGTCATGTGAAGATACCCGCAGGCTGGATGATCGACCAGTGCGGCTGGAAAGGAAAATCGTTAGGGCATGCGGGCGTGCACGACAAGCAGGCACTGGTGCTTGTGAATCTTGGTGGTGCAACGGGTGCGGAGATCGTGGCGCTTTGTGAAGCGATACAGAAGGATGTCATGGCGAAATTCGGAATCGAGATTCATCCCGAAGTAAATATTGTTTGAGGAGAGAAGGAGTAAGGAGAGAAGGAGTGATATGAAATTGACGTTTTTGGGAACGGGAACATCGTGTGGCGTGCCGGTTATCGGATGCCAATGTGAGGTCTGTCAGAGCATAGATCCCAAGGATAAGCGTACCCGTTGCTCGGCGCTGGTGGAAACAGACGAGACACGCCTGCTCATCGACTGCGGACCAGACTTCCGTCAGCAGATTCTGCCTCAGCCCTTCCGGAAAATAGACGGCATCCTGATTACACATGCCCATTATGACCACATGGGGGGTATGGATGATATAAGGCCTTATTGTCAGTTTGGCGAAATCAACGTGTATGCTGACCCTACGGCTTGTCAGGGGATGCTGCAGATGCTGCCGTATTGCTTCGCAGAGAATCGCTATCCTGGTGTGCCTGCCATCGGACTCCATGAGATTCTGCCTCACGAGCCGCTTTGTATTGGTGATATCGAGATTATACCCTTTGTGGTGATGCACGGTAAGTTGCCCATCATGGGCTATCGTATCGGTAAACTAGCGTATATCACGGATATGAAAACGATGGATGAGGGAGAAATGTGCTATCTGGAAGGTACGGAGTTGTTGGTGGTTAATGCGCTTCGCTTCGACAAACCCCATCACGCCCATCAATTGGTGGACGATGCCATCGCATTTGCCAGAAGAGTGGGGGCGAAGCAGACTTATCTGATCCATTCCTGTCATGATATCGGACGTCATGAGGTGGTGAATCAGAAATTGCCGTCGGAAATCCAGTTGGCTTATGACGGACAAACGGTGATTTTTTAGCAGTATAGAGGCTGAAAAAGGGCTTTTACGGCTAAAAAACGTTAAATTTAGAGACTTTTTTGGGGAAAAGCTTGGAAGGAATCGATTATAATCGTATCTTTGCAGTGTGTTTTTCATAGTATTAGATTTAAGGTTAACAAAGGTTGGGGCTCAGCGGAGCCCCGTTTTTTTTACCTTTTTTTCTTGGATATCTTACCGAAAAGCCCCTTGTAATTCTTCATTAATTTGCGTACGACGAGGAAGATGTCGATGGCCGTCACGCTGTTGGCAATCAATCCTGAGATATAGTCGCCCTTGGTGTTGCCCTCGCGCTTGATAAAGGTCTGATTCCATAATGAAGTAAACTTCGTATTGTCGTCCTGTATCTGGTTAATCAACTCTTCCTTGCGGAGACGGATCTCTTCAAGGGTACGGAATTCTTGGGTAGGATGCTTTTTAATGGGAAGCATAAGAGAATGATGTGAGATGGATGATTCGGGATGTTACTTGCTGAGGAGGAGACCTGCGAGGAAGTGTACGAGCGGCTTCTCGATCCAAGGCTTGCGGAAGATGACGAAAAGGATGAAGATGAGCAGATGGACAGCTCCCACAATCAGGAACGCCTTAGTCATCCCCATGAAGTTGGAAAGCCAGAAGGCGAGGGCGAATGAAAAATACATCACCACTGCCACGATGATGAGGATAAAGATGAGAGCCAAAGTGGCCGCCTTCATCAGGCGCACCACCTTGTCGATCACGTCCAGCTTCAAATATTCAGTCTGAAGCCCGAGATAATGTTTGAGCACCTCGATGAGTTGCGCAATCGTCTCAACATTCTTGTCACTCGACAGCATTGAAAATGGATTTATTCTTCTTCGGTAGCATCCTCGATGTCGTCAACCAAGTCGACCACTTCCTTGCGGCTGAGCTTGATGTTGTGCTTCTTCATGAAGTCCTCTACGGCATCAGTAATCTTTACGCGAGTGTCTGATCCTTTCTCCGGAGCCATGAGTATGCCCAGAGCAGCGCCGGCGATGGCACCGCCGAGGAATGCGCTTAAATAACCTAAACTCTTCATACTTAATAATATTTGAATAAAACAATTGTTTCAGATGTGCAAATATACGCATTAATTTTGAAAAAAACATAAATTTGCGCATTTTTTTTTGCAAAAATGCTATTTATTCCTTTATTTAACAAACTTTATGCAGTTTTTTTTCGTCATTTTGCGCAAGATTTTGTAATTTCGCAGCAAATATTTGAATTTAAGTATAACATTAATAAAAAACAAAGATGAAAAAGTACACCGTTTTATGCGCAGGTCTGTGCCTGGCATTGGCTTTTACAAGTTGTAAATCAAGTGAGAGTGCCTACAAGAAAGCTTACGAAAAGGCAAAACAGTATGACACTCAGACCGCTCAGCAGCAGGCTGCTCAGCCGGTAGAGACCTCAACGGCTGTTGTGGCTCCCGTTCAGACAAGACCTGCTAATGATACCCGTGTGACAGACAATGCAGACAATGTCTCTGTTCGTCAGGAGCGCGTGTCAATGGTTAGCGGTAACGGTTTGAAGGCTTTCAGCGTGGTTGTCGGCTCCTTCGGCTTGGTTACAAATGCAGAGGGTCTGCAGCAGCGCCTCCGCGATGCCGGCTACGATGCACAGATTGTAAAGAACGAGGATCGCAATATGTACCGTGTGATTGCTGCCACCTTCGACAATAAGGCAGATGCAGCCCGCAGCCGTGATCAGTTGCGTGCAACCTATGCCGACGCTTGGCTGCTTTCTAACCAGTAAGCACATTGGCGCGGATTCTTTCCATTGACTACGGTAAGAAACGTACCGGATTAGCAGTCACCGACCCTCTTCAGCTGATAGCAGGAGGGTTGGCGACTGTTTCTACATCGGAGCTGTTCGACTGGTTGAAGACCTATCTGGCCAAGGAACCCGTAGAGCGCATCGTGATTGGTGAGCCTCGACAGCCTAACGGACAGCCGAGTGAGAACCTCGAACGCGTGCAGCAATTTGTGAACCGTTGGCGTAAGGCTGTGCCTGAGGTGCCTATCGAATTCTACGATGAGCGATTCACCTCTGTGCTGGCGCATCAGGCGATGCTCGACGGTGGCCTGAAGAAGAAAGCTCGTCAGAACAAGGCCCTTGTCGATGAAATCTCTGCGACTATTATCCTCGAGGATTACCTCCGCAGCCGAAAATAATTATCAATTGTCTATTTTCAATTATTAGTTCTAATGATTCTACCTATTTATATATACGGACAGCCTGTGCTTCGGAAGGTGGGCGAGGACATCACAGCCGACTATCCCGATCTGAAACAGTTGATCGTCGATATGTGGGAGACGCTGGCAGAGTCGGAGGGTATTGGCCTGGCAGCACCTCAGATAGGCAAGGCTATCCGATTGTCGGTAATCGACTTGGATGTGATTTCTGACGATTTGCCTGAATATAAGGGCTTCCGACAGGTATATATCAATCCGCATATTGTCGAGTACGACGAGTCGAAGACGGACACCTCGGAGGAGGGCTGCCTGTCACTACCTGCCATCCACGAGAAGGTGGTGCGCCCCACGCGTATCCGTGTGGAATGGGATGATGAGGATTTCCAGCATCATGACGAGTGGATAGAAGGCTACCTTGCTCGAGTGATGCAGCATGAGTTTGACCACCTTGACGGAAAGATGTTCGTTGATCGTATCTCTCCACTTCGTAAGCAGTTGATTAAGAGTAAGTTGGCTGCGTTGTTAAAGGGCCGCTATCGTTGTGGTTACCGAACGAAACCCGTTAAGAGATAAAAAATGCGTCGCATTTTTTATCTCTTATTCTTCTGGCCTCTGGTTGTCAGTGCACAATACAACATCGATAGGCTGGTGATGATAGGGCGTTCGGCACTCTATTATGAGGATTACGTGCTCTCTATCCAGTATTTCAACCAGGCGATCTCGGCTAAACCCTATCTTTACGAACCTTGGTATTTCAGGGGCATTGCGAAATACTATCTGGATGACTATCGGGGTGCGGAAAGCGACTGCACAGAGGCCATCGAGCGCAATCCCTATGTCGTGGGGCTTTACGAGTTGCGTGGCCTCTGTCGTATCAACCAGAAGAAATATGCCGCTGCTATCGATGATTATACTAAAGCTCTTCGCTATGATCCGGAAAGTCAGAACCTGTGGCATAATCGCATCCTTTGTCGTATTCAGGAGAAGGATTACGAGCGGGGCCTGGCGGAAATCGATACCATGCTCCAGCGTTGGTCGAAGTATGCGAAAGCCTATTCGATGCAGGCGGAGATCTATCTGTTGCAGAAAGACACGACACGGGCTGTAAAATCGTTAGACACGAGTCTAGAACTCGATCCTTATGATGGCGGTACCTGGGCTGAAAGGGCCATTATCAGCTTGGCTCATCAAGAATGGAAGGAGGGAGAAGGCTTTCTCGATAAGTCGATTCATCTGCTGCCCAAGCATGCAGGCAACTATATTAACCGTGCGTTGGCACGTTATAACCAGAACAATTTGCGAGGAGCGATGGCGGATTATGATACCGCACTCGACCTGGATCCGAATAATTTCCTCGGCCATTATAACCGAGGCCTGTTACGTGCACAGGTGGGTGATGACAATAGAGGTATCGAGGACTTCGATTTCGTGCTGCGTCTGGAGCCTAATGACCTGATGGCGCTCTTCAACCGTGCGCTGCTGTTGGAACAGACGGGTGATTTGCGGGGGGCTATCCGCGACTATTCGAAGGTGATTGAGGAATTTCCTAATTTCTGGTTCGGCTTGGAGCATCGCGCTTCCTGTTATCGTCGCTTGGGCAATACCAGACAGGCTGAGCTCGACGAGTTTCGTATCCTCAAGGCACAGATGGACAAACGCTATGGTGGCAAGCAGCCGAGGCTATCGAAACGCCAGATGCGAAGAAAGAGTGATACTGACCCTGACAAATACAATCAGCTGGTGGTGGCCGACGAACAGCAGGTGGAGCACGAATACAAGAGCGATTATCGCGGAAAGGTGCAGAATCGTAGGGTGGAAGTGGGCTTGCAGCCGATGTTCGCCTTGTCGTTCTATGCCGTCAGGGATGAAATGCATACTTATATTCCCTTCGATAAAGATGTGGAGGGCTTTAATTTGCAGTCGAAATCGAGACCTTTGCAGATCGGATGCACTCAGCCGACGATCAATGAGGAGAGAATGCGCCGTCATATTGCTTTCATCGACTCTGTGACGATGGCAATCGCCGATACGAAAGGGGATGCGCGTGTCAAACCGTTGCTGATGCTCAGGGCTGTGGCCTATAGCGGCATCCGGAATTTCGACAATGCTATCGACGACCTCTCCACACTCCAACAGTTGGACTCTGCCTCTGTGCTGGCGTATTGGCAGCGGGCTGTTTGTCAGGCCAAATTGAATGAATTCAATGCATCGCAGGGCACGAATATCGAACTCAAATCGGCTAATGTGCTGAGTGACTTGTGTGAGGCCTTGAAGTATTCGCCACAGAATCCCTACTTATATTATAATAGAGGGTGCCACTATGCGCAACGGAAGGATTATCAGCGGGCTATCGACGATTTCAGTCGGGCTATTGAACTAGATGGAAACATCCCTGAGGCCTACTATAACCGGGGTATCGTCTATCTGCAGGCTGAGAAGACGACAGAAGGTGTCGCCGACCTCTCGAAAGCAGGTGAATTGGGGCTCTACGATGCCTATAGCATCATCAAGAAGTACCGTGAGAAATAATCTTTTGCGTAAAAGTTTGCGGGATTCATGAAAATGTAGTAACTTTGCACGCAATTTCAAATTCAAACATATATTGTAGATATGATTAACATTACTTTCCCAGACGGATCTGTTCGCTCGTATGAGCAGGGCGTGACTGGTTTCCAGATTGCAGAGAGCATCTCTCCGGCTCTCGCACGCAGCGTTGTAAGTTGTGGAGTAAACGGTGAGACCGTAGAGCTGAATCGTCCTATCAATGAGGACGCCACGATTGAACTCTACAAGTTCGATGACGAGCAGGGTAAGCATACCTTCTGGCACACCTCAGCCCACCTTCTGGCAGAGGCCTTGCAGGAATTGTATCCTGGCATTCAGTTCGGTTTCGGACCTGCTGTCGAGAATGGTTTCTTCTATGATGTGCTGTTGAAGGACGGCGAGAGCATCAAGGAGAGCGATTTCCCGAAGATTGAGGCAAAGATGAAGGAACTGGCAGGCAAGAAAGAGCCCGTGGTTCGCAAGGAGGTGGCTAAGGCCGATGCCCTGAAGCAGTTTGCAGAGTGGGGGCAGACCTACAAGTGCGAGCACATCGAGCAGGATCTTGAGGACGGTTCTATCACGACCTATACACAGGGTAACTTCACCGATCTCTGTCGTGGTCCGCACCTCGTGGATACCGGCGAGATCAAGGCTGTGAAGCTGACATCTGTAGCAGGTGCCTTCTGGCGTGGTGATGCCAACCGCGAGCAGATGCAGCGTCTGTATGGTATCTCCTTCCCCAAGAAGAAGATGCTTGACGAGTATTTGGAGATGTTGGAGGAGGCCAAGAAGCGTGACCATCGTAAGATTGGTAAGGAGATGGAATTGTTTATGTTCTCCGATAAGGTCGGTAAGGGTCTTCCCATCTGGCTCCCCAAGGGAACAGAACTTCGTCTGCGCTTGCAGGATCACTTGCGCAAGGTTCAGAAACGCTTTGGCTATCAAGAGGTTATTACGCCGCATATCGGTTCTAAGAGTCTCTATGTCACCTCTGGCCACTATGCGCATTATGGCAAGGATTCGTTCCAGCCTATCCATACGCCCGAGGAGGATGAGGAGTATATGCTGAAGCCTATGAACTGTCCTCACCACTGCGAGATTTTCGCTTGGAAGCCTCGTTCATATCGCGACCTGCCCCTGCGTATTGCAGAGTTTGGTACGGTGTATCGTTATGAGCAGAGTGGTGAGTTGCACGGCTTGACACGTGTACGTTCGTTTACGCAGGACGATGCCCACCTGTTCTGTCGTCCTGACCAGGTAAAGCAAGAGTTCCTGAATGTGATGGATATCATTGGTATCGTACTGACAGCCTTCGGTTTCAACTTCGAGGCCCAGATTTCGTTGCGTGATCCTAACGACCACGATAAGTACGTAGGTACTGATGAGGACTGGGCGCTGGCTGAGAAGGCTATTGTCGAGGCTTGTCAGGAGAAAGGCCTGCCTGCTAAGGTGGAATATGGTGAAGCTGCATTCTATGGTCCTAAGCTGGACTTCATGATCAAGGATGCGATCGGCCGTCGTTGGCAATTGGGTACCATCCAGGTGGACTACAACCTGCCAAAGCGCTTCCAGCTGGAGTATACCGATGAGGATAACACGAAGAAGACGCCTGTGATGATCCACCGTGCTCCATTCGGCTCTCTTGAGCGTTTCTGTGCTGTGCTCATCGAGCATACCAGTGGTCACTTCCCCCTCTGGCTCACTCCCGATCAGGTAGCTATCCTGCCGCTTTCGGAGAAGTATAACGACTATGCTCAGGAGGTTGCCAAGAAGTTCGATATGGGTGGCGTGCGTGCTACCATCGACCTGCGTAACGAGAAATTGGGCCGTAAGATCCGCGACAACGAGTTGAAGCGCATCCCCTATATGGTAATCGTTGGCGAGAAGGAAGCTGCTGATGGTACAGTGGCCGTTCGTCCTCAGGGGGGTGGTGAACAAAGTGTGAAGACCATCCAGGAATTCATCGACGAAGTGAATGCTCGTGTTGCAGAAATGACGAAGGATTTTTAAAAAAATCTAAAAAATATTTGGCTAATTCGCTGAAAATTAGTAATTTTGCACCCGATTTTCTAAAAAATAGTTGATGAAGAATGACAAACTGAAGAATCAGTACCGAATCAACGAGCAGATTCGAGTACGTGAAGTCCGCATCGTCGGTGACAATGGCAGCACCGTTGTTCCTATCCGTGATGCATTGAATATGGCCCATGATGAGGGTGTCGATCTCGTAGAGATTTCACCTAACGCCAATCCCCCAGTCTGTCGACTCATCGATTACTCCAAGTTCCTTTACCAGCAGAAGAAGCGCCAGAAGGAAATGAAGGCCAAGCAGGTAAAGGTGGAGGTGAAGGAAATTCGTTTCGGTCCTCAGACCGATGAGCACGACTATCAGTTCAAACTGAAGCATGCCAAGGAGTTCCTTGAGGAAGGCAATAAGGTTCGAGCTTATGTGTTCTTCCGCGGACGCTCTATCCTGTTCAAGGAGCAAGGTGAGGTGCTATTGCTGCGTTTTGCCAATGATTTGGAGGAAGTAGGTAAGGTGGAATCGATGCCATCGCTCGAAGGTAAGAAGATGTTCATCTACCTCGCTCCGAAGAAGGCAGGCGAGAAGAAGAAAAGTCAGCAGGCCCGTGACCGTGAGGCCGCAGAAGCGGAGGCCAAGGAAGCTAAGAAGGCTCAGACTCAGCCGAAGGAGGAGATTGATGCAGAGACTCCTGCAAACGGTGGGTTGTTCGCCAATGCTAAGATCAGTGCTGATGCGCTGAAGAAATTGACAGAGACAGAAGAATAAAGGTGCGCTGCGCCCGGTATATGCGTTGCCACCGCTTTAATTAATAACAATTAAATTTTTTAAAAACAATGCCAAAAGTAAAGACAAATTCCGGTGCCAAGAAGAGA
>JAEEGF012351406.1_pt1 | contig 24771 bp, 22 predicted proteins | sample 9134171 | NCBI WGS metagenome assembly JAEEGF01 (sample SAMN16246542, study PRJNA631951) | gut metagenome | biome: gut microbiome; feature: rumen; material: AP-attached | host: Bos | place: Iran: Karaj | collected 2018-10 | reverse complement strand
ACAATAATCCACAAAACGCCCAAACAGACTAAGTTTTAAGCACATCGCAAACATATTGTACAACATAAAAACGAATATTTTTCAGAAAACGCGAACTGACAAGCCACAAAACGCCCAAACAAAAAGAAAACGCCGCAAGGACAAATACTCCTGCGGCGCTAAGTTGCAGACTGCAATATGTGATTACTTACGAAGCACGATGTCGCCTATGGTCTTATCGTCGAGCGATGCGAAAACACGTTCCGCCTCAGACTGCGAGAGCTTTATCTGCAAAAGGACTTCACGAGCATCCTCGCTTTCATCCAAACCGCCAGACGGCTTCATCACAAAAGAGAAATCAACATTGAGAACATCGCCGGCTTTAATCAAATTTGATACAAGCCAGTCATCTTTTTCAAACATTCTCTGCAGATTTTGCGGATAAACGCCAAGACGGCGTGCAAATTCCGATTTTGTCAAATTGCTTTTCTTAAAAGCACTTTCAACAATTCTGCCGATGTGTAATTTTTCATTTTCCATATATGATTAAATTACAATCAATTGACAGAAGGAAGAAATATTTTTATAATATTCTCAATTATCTATTTAATATTATTGATTATCTTGCAGCCAGTTTACTAATCACAAAAATTAATAAGATATGAAAAGAATTGCATTTTTAGTTTTACTCCAGATTATTACAGTGGGTGCATTTTCACAAACAATTGAAGGCACTGTAATGAGAAGCGGTTCCAGTCTTGTTGATGAAAACAGAAACAAGATCACCTATTCTCAGTTCGGAGATTATCTCGAAGTCAACAACCCTCAAGCCTATGATTACTTTGATAAAGGTAAGACTCAGAAAACATTGGGTTACACTTTCTTTGCGTTAGGAACTGTAAGTGCCGCAGGAGGAATTATCGCTGAAGTCATCGACCCAAGCTCTGTAACAAATCTTTCTGTTGCTATTGCCCTATTAGGATGCGGAGTCGTTTTAGACATCGTTGCTATACCTCTCCTTGTAAAAGGCTCAAGAAATATATCCAAGTCGGTAAACGTGTACAATCAATCCGTCATAGAGAAAAAGGGAGCGACTTCTGAATTCAGACTCAACGCCAAAGGCAACGGCTTGAGTCTCAGTTACAGTTTCTAAATAAACAAAAAGCCAAAACAGCTATCCGCACTTGTCAACATTGACAAACCAGGATAGCTGTTTCTCGTGTTGCTAAATTTGCTGTAAACAAACATCAAAAAACACTACAAATATGAGAAAACTCCTTTTTGCCATTTTATCCATGATTCTCTTTTGCATAAACACTTTTGCAGGAGGATCCTATTTCAAAAACATAGAAAGTTTAGGACTTGACGCAAAGGCAGCCGAGAAAAGCATCAATTCCATTCTCAACGTTGGCGGCGAGTTCAAGCTGGTGAACACGGAAGTCGATAATTTGGGAATATCACACCACATATACCAGCAATACAGCCAAGGAGTTAAAATTGATGGCATGCAAGTCATCATGCACGAGAACAAGAACAAAATCGCATACTTGATAAACGGACAAGCTGCGACAGAAGACGACCTAAAACAATTAGGCATAAATTTCCGTTCTTCCAAAGACTCCTCTGTCGTAATAATCAAAAATGATAAAGGTGAGTATTGCTTTGCGAAAAAAGAGATTACAAACGAATACATAATTTATCGCGACCCAAAGACCAATGAAATAATCAAAAAGATTCCTTTGGTTTGCAATGTAAGCCATGCAACAAACAATGTCCAAACATTCTACTCTGGACCACAGCAAATAAACACACTCTATGACAATAACACATTCTATTTAATTGATGGTGCACGAGGAATATTTGGAGTTGATGCAACAGGCATAATACCAGAGCAAGAAGACTTAGAACACAACGCATTCCCATATTCAAGTCCATATAGCGATTTCGCAGAAGACCTAGAATTCCTAACAAGCGTAACGATAACAAACACGCCAAACAAAGATTGGTGGTACACTACATTTGTTGATACCAACCCTGACTTTTATATTGAAGTCAGAGATGCTTATGGAAGAATCCTTTATCCGCCAGAAACTATAAATAACGGAACATTCCCTATCACATTCACACTTCCTAATATTTATCAAAGTTCAGAAATCTTCATATACTTATGGGACGCGAACACTGTCTCAAATAATGTATTAGGAGAGATAATAGATATTCCTATAACCAATACCACCACCTTTTACTTCAATACACCAAACGCCGTTGGATATGTCAACAAAGTCATAAAAGAAGCGATTAGTAGCCCACTGGTAGATGCATACTGGGGTATGGAGAAAAGCTACGACTATTTTTGGGAAAAATTCGGAAGAATTGGCGCTGCCAATTCAACTGATATCGGATATTTCATAGCCTACAATCCTAATTATGATGATTTAAAAGAAAACGCATGCTACAGAAACAATCCCATTGAACAGCCATTTGAATACAAAAACATGAAATTCGGGCTGTTCCTTTTTGGAGCAGGAGACACTAAAATGAGACCTGTCACAGCATTAGATGTCGTTGCACATGAATTCACACACATGGTCACACATTACAATAATTTTCCTTACGAAGGAGGGTTAATATACCAAAGCGAATCCGGAGCATTAAACGAATCTTTTTCTGACATTTTCGCAAGCAACGTGGAAAACTATTCAGGCAGATTAGATTGGGAGATGGGAGAAGATATAATGTACAACGCACCATGTTTGAGATCACTAAAAGAGCCTAAAAAGATGGAACAACCAAATACTTACAAAGGCGATTATTGGGAAAACACCAGCTATGACAACGGAGGCGTTCACACAAACAGCGGAGTACAGAATTACTGGTACTACCTGATATGCGAAGGCGGAAGCGGAACAAATGACTTCAGTTATTCCTACAACATAAACGGCATCGGCATAGAAAAGGGAGAACAAATAGCATACAGAAATCTGATATATTACCTAACTCCAAACGCCACATACGCAGATGCCTGCAAAGGTTCAATACAAGCAACCATTGATTTATACGGCACTGGCACAGAACTTCAAACAGTAAAAGAAGCATGGAGAGCTGTCGGACTTAATAGCGCGGTTAATGAGACTGAAAATCTGTATGAGATAAACATAGAGACAGAAGGCGAAGGAACTCTTGAGACAAGCAGCACAAACACAATCAGCGGAAGCATTGTTTACATAACACCAATACCCAAAGAAGAACATGAATTAAAATCATTAACAATAACCCAAAACGGTATAGAAATCGCCTATAACGTCAAAGGATGGTTTATAATGCCAGAAGGAAATGTCACGATACATGTTGTATTTGAAAAAATAGCAACTGACGCAACAGAGACTGTTCAAAACAAACGAGTTGAAAACTCTGGAATATACAGCATTGACGGAAAATTGATTGACAAGAATCCTGCAAATACCGAGATGTTAGAAAACGGATATTACATAATAAACGGAGAAAAGAAACTGATAAATAATAAATAGTCATGAGGAATAGATTTTTATTTGCGTTATTAATCTGCACATGCATGCAAGCGCAAAATGCCATTGATGTTTATGAATCAACATTCAAATTGAAGGGGACTGATGAAGTAAGCTTTTTCTTCGGCTTTGCAGAAAACGACAATATTGTATTGAATTTTGAGGAGATAAACGGGAAAGAAGTGAAAGAGGTCGAAGTTCTTGAAACCTCAGGTTCCTCAAAATTCATGGATTACAAAACCACAAAAATAGAGAACAAGAACATTTTTGTGAATGATAAAGGAGTTTATGAATTCCGATTTAAAAACAGTGCTGTCAAAGGAAGAATCTGCAAAATAAAAATCCAAAGAATCCCAGGTAGCGCAGAAACTGCAAAATTCAACACTAATTGGAAATGGAAAACGACTTTCGACACAACATATGTTGCTTATACACAAGACTCTCTTGTTGGCTACGACACGATAAGATATACAGAGAGGACTAAAGACCTGATGAACAAGCGTATAGAAGAAATTGAGCTATGTAACAAATTTGTCACCTTAAAATCAGAAGGATTAATCATTGGTAATAACCCAAGAGATTTTGTCCCTATAAGCCTACCACAAAACGAAGTCTATGAACTACAGACAAAACAGGTCATAGGTTGGGCTTATTGGATTGGCTGCGGAAAAGAAAGCGAAAATTTCTTTTCAAAAAACAAAGATATGATAGCAGGTCTTGCACAAATAGCTATAGGAACAACGAGTCCACTTGCAGCATTTGCTATTGGACAAGTACCAAACTTATTTGTGCCAGACGGAGATGGCACACCTGTCAGATATGCGATAACAAACGTTCCTAATAGAGACTACTTCTTAAGAGGATTACAATACAGAGCCTTTGATTCTGGCTTCGGCAAAGGTGGATATAAGAGATTCATTGATAAAAATCTCTGCCAAGGCACATATTTCATTTGCTTACAGAATGAATCTACATTTAACAAACTTGATGTTAATGTCAAAGCCGTTGCTGTCAGAGAAATCTGCGAGTATGCATACGTCAATCACCCTCGCATAAGAGTATCTCCAAGATATGTAACCTTGCATAAGAAAAGAATGAATATCAAAACAAACAGAATCCGAGTCAACGCAGAATAGCAAACACCAATGCATCACTTTCCAAAACGGGACTCTTACGAGTTCCGTTTTTATTTTAACAATATGGTTGAGAAATATCAATTATATTTGCACGATATTTTAACACACAAAACAAATAGAAACAAAATGAAGAAACTACTGATTATCGCAGTTATGGCGGTATGCGCGGCAGGACACGCCTACGCACAGGAAGCCGAGGAAGTGAAGGACGCTTGGCAGAAGACAATCACAGTGCCTGCATCACAGGCTTCTGTCATCGAGAAACTGTTCAACGCATGGGGAACGCAATTCCCAGGCAAGTTTGTCGACGCCTTCAACAAGTACAAAAAGACCGGCAAGGCCGACAGAGTCAGATATTACGGCGAATTCGCAGACTTCAAGGTGGCGTTCGCGCCTAAGAACGGCTACATCGAGATAAGCATGGAGGCCGAGAAGGAGCACACGCTCACCGCAGTCTACTGGAATCTGCCAAACGGCAACAAACTGCTCGGAGTGAGCATCTGCGACGCCGGCGAGATATTCAACAACTGCGCGCTGGCTTTCTATGAGTACAACACGGCGAAAGGCACTCTCACACCACGCGAAGGCACAACCAACAAGGTGCTCAACCAAATAAACAACGAAGAGGTGTTCGTGATACTCCCGAAGGAAGGCAAGGACCTGAAATACTACGACTACCCAAGCGGCACTTACAAGACTATAAAGTGGAACGGCAACGGCTTCTAAGCAAGTCGGCGTGACACACGAGACATAGGAAACACGAGATTATCTTTTTTCAAGATTAATTTCGTGTTTCTTTTTTTAAATCCTATTTTTGTCATTAGTGTTAACATAGAAAGGAGAAAAGTTATGAAAAAACTGACATACCTCGCTATGGCCATGACCGCAAGCCTCGCACTCGGTCTGACCGCCTGCAGCAAAGACGACAAGGACGACAACACCAACACCGGAACGACGACACAGGAGGAGAGAAACGACATCGGCAAAGCAATGGAGAGCATGTCCGGAGTGGTCGCGAGCGCAATGTCGCCCGACGGATTCATGGCGCAAGTGTCCGACAAGGAATTCGTGCTGTCCTTACTGCCACCAGTGTTAGAAGCAAGAAACGTATTCGATGTGAAAGAACTGACCAAAGACGGCAGATTTAACTACCAGGCCGCGACCGGCAGCTACGTCTGGGACGAAGAGAGCAGTAAATGGACCACATCAGCCGGCGAGAACATAAGCTTATCGTTCCCGTCGAACTTCAGTTCCGAGAACAACTGCAACGTCACTGTAAACGGATACACCGACCAGGCTGTCACTATAGACGGGCACACGGCATACGTGCCGACATCCACCAGCGCGGTTTTCACAAAGGACGGAGCCAGACTCGCGACCATGAACTTCAACGCCACATACTCGGCTGACGGCATGCCTGAGAACGTGGAGATCGCATCCTACACAAAGCCTATCGCCACAACGACAGCACTGAACAGAACTTCTGAGAAAGCATACACATTCACGACAACATCTGTGGACGAGACAACCCAAAGCAAAATCTCGATAAGCGCGGGATTCAATGTGCCAGAGAACAAGGAGGCTCTGGAGGATGCGGTTTCGGACGTCGTGGTGACAATGTCGAACAACGGACTCACACTCGCCGGCGCTATCGACGCAAAAGCATTAGCCGAATTAGTAAAGCAAGGCAAGAGACCGACACCAAGCGACATAAACGGACTGCTCGACATGAATGTGGAATACGCAGGCAGGAACGTGGGCAAACTCAACATCGAGGAAGGTCAGAACGGCATACCTGCACTGACTATAGAGTACAACGACGGCACGAAACAGAACGCAAACGTGCTGCTGAACGGCGTAGTGGACATGATGACAGAGTTCGACCCGGCGATGATAGAAAGCATACTGAAGATGATCTTGAAATAAAACCTTTTGTCATAATACAAGAAAAGTCAGACTCCCCGAGCCTGACTTTTTTATTTTCACGCGCTTCGCGTTACAACTCCGCATCCGACAGCGCGAACGTGTTGCCCTGCGATATGTCGCCCGTCGTGAGTCCCTTGCGCAGCCACTTCTCACGCTGCGCCGAACGGCCGTGAGTGAACGATTCCGGCACATCGTATCCCTGCGCCTTCTTCTGCAGATAGTCGTCGCCAATAACCTCGGCGCAATGTATCGCCTCCTGGATGTCGCCGTCCTCTATGGAGTTGAACATCTTGTTGTCGTGATAAGCCCATACGCCGGCATAGAAATCGGCCTGCAGCTCTATGCGGACGCTGATGCGGTTGCTTTCCTTCTGGCTCATGCTCCTCATCTGCGAGTGAGCCTCATCGAGCGTTCCGAGCAAGTGCTGAACATGGTGTCCGACTTCGTGCGCTATGACGTAGGCGTAGGCGAAATCGCCGTCGGCTCCGAGCTTCGACTTCATCTCCACGAAGAACGAAAGGTCGATATACAAAGCCTCGTCAGCCGAGCAGTAGAACGGTCCGACGGCCGAAGTCGCGCCGCCGCATCCTGTCTGCACGCTGCTGGTGAACAGCACCATCTTAGGCGCGCGATAAGTCTTGCCCATCTTCTTGAACTCTGCCGTCCAAACGTCCTCGGTGCCGGCTAGCACCTGCTTCGAGAATGTGGCGAGCTGCTGCTCCTCCTCGGTGAACTCCGTTCTGCCCTCGGTCTGCTGCGTTTCCGCCGCGCCCATCTGGCTGAGCATGGCCGTAGGGTCCTGCCCCGTAAACAAAGCGATGACCACCACTACAACGATTCCCGCCAAGCCAAGTCCGGCTTTCTTGCCGCCGCTCATGCCTCGCCTGTCGTCCACATTACTGCTCTCTCGTCTGCCTGTCATTCTCATAAAGCAATCTGTTTTTTATTTATTTCACAAAAAGTTATCATGACAAAATTAGGCACTTGAAGCAAAAAAGCAAATGATGTAGGAAAAAGATATTTTAAATCATATTTTTGCAAGAAAAGCAGAAAGCAATGAAAAGCATAATAATCATAGGAGCCTCATCGGGCATAGGACACAGCACAGCGAGAATCTTCGCGCAAAAGGGCTGGAAAGTGATAGCCACAGCAAGAAGAACCGACAAACTTGAAGAATTGAGAAACGAGGCTCCCGACCTCATAACCACAGCAAGCATCGACGTGACCGAGGACGGAGCGGAAACCCGGCTGACAGACATAATCAACGAGAACGGCGGCGTGGACGTGGTGATGAACGTGGCGGGCATAGGCAAACAGAACAAAAACATGGAAACGCGCATTGAGACAGAGACTTGCGAAACCAACGGAACGGGATTCATGCGCATAGTCTCAGCAGCGTTCAGATACTTTGCCGACAAAGGCGGAGGACATATCGCTGTCGTATCCTCGATAGCTGGGACAAAAGGACTCGGCTCTGCCCCAGCCTACTCAGCCACCAAGCGCATGCAGAACACATACATCGACGCACTGGACCAGCTTTCACGGATGAAAAAGCTGAACATCAAGTTCACCGACATAAGACCCGGATTCGTGAGGACCGCCCTGCTGGACGACAACCATGACTACCCGCTGCAGATGGACGTGGACAAAGTGGCGGCAGAAGCCGTGATAGCCATCGAAAAGAAGAAAAGAGTCTGCGTCATAGACTGGAGATACAGCATAATAACAGCATTGTGGAGCCTGATTCCGAGATGGATATGGGTGAGGCTGCCTATTCAGACGCAAAGCAAACAAGCCGACTAAGTGAAGTCGAAATCATCATTCACAGAGTCGTCAATCTGGTCGCCAGAATAACCTGCGGAATCGTCAATTGTCCAGTTGAAATCACCGAGCACCTCGGTCTGCACAAGCGACTCCGGCAGACCGTTCAGGAAATACATATTCTCGTCATCGTTGGCGTACTGCCCCGTCGCGTGTATTGAATGCACGTCACGGTAGATGTAAAGCTCGTCCTTGGCACGTGTTACCGCCACATAAAGGCAGCGGCGCTCCTCCTCGACCGACTCCTCGCCGTTGGCTATCGCCCTGCGTGTCGGATACGAGAATGTTGACACATTAACGAGGTAGCAAGCTTTGGCCTCAAGTCCTTTGGCAGAGTGTATCGTGGTCAGTATCACGCAGTCGTCAGGTATCTCAACTTCCTTGTGCGTCGTTTCGAGCTTAGGGTCTATAACGTACTCCGCCACGAATTCCGAGATTCCGCCCGTGTCCATCGCCACTTCCCTCAACACCTTGAAGTCCTCCTTGCGCCAGTCCCATTCGTCGGCGTAGAGTTCCTTCATGCGCGGCTCCATGACCTGCAAGGCCTTCAGTATAGCCGTCGCCGGGTCGTACTGCAAATCGGCGATATTAGCTAAAGTGGCGGCAATCTCCTTCTGCATGTGCATTGTGTTGAGCATCTCGACGCACTCCTTCAAGTCCTTCGCCTCGAGTATGCAGTTTATGACCTTGGTGGCAGTCACGTCGCCTATGCCCTTCCACAGTTGCAGGAAACGCATCCACGCAATCTCGTCCTTCGGATTGGACACTATGCGCAGTGGCGCCACGACATCACGCACATGCCTTGACTGCATCAGCCCTGTGCCGCCGTACACCACATAAGGAATCTTGCGTTCTATGCAGACCGCCTCCACCCTCTTCAGCCCGAAGAGCGAACGCGAAAGCACCATGTTGTCGCTGTATGAGTAGCCTTTCTCGGCTATTGAAGACTGTATCTTGTCCACTATGTCGTTAGCCTCCTGCTGCTCGCTGTCCCAATGTATGAGATAGGGTTTTATTCCGTTTCCTCGAATAGACTCCAGATTCTTGCCGTAGTCGAGCCGCGACGACGACAGCAGCCAGTTGGCGAAGTCGAGTATCGGCTGTGTGGAACGATAGTTCTTGGTCAGGTGGCAGAGTTTTGACTCAGGCACTATCTTGGTAAAGTTGTGCATCGTCTTGAAGTCAGCGCCACGGAAGGCGTAAATGCTTTGCGCATCGTCGCCCACGCAGAACAGATGGCAGTTCTGGTAGAAATTGGACAGCAGGTAGTATTGGAGCGGATTGGTGTCCTGCACCTCGTCCACAAGTATGTGGTCGTACTTCGAGGACATGAAGTCACGCGCCTTGTCGTTGGTTTTCAATCCCTTAGCCACTATTGACAGTATATCGTCGTAGTCTATGTACCGGCGCTCCAGCTTGTATTCGATGTACTTCTTGATAACGTCGGCATATAACGGCTTGTTCAGTTCTATGGATTTCTGCGCCGACTCGTCCTCCTTCGGCGCGTTGTCGTAGAGTTTCACTCTCATGGCTTCGGACAGCGGACACATGGCGTTCACTGCGTATGAGTAAACCTCGACAATAGACTCCGGCTTAACCGTCCTGTGCTCCTTGTCCTTGAAGTTCTTGCCGCAGATGAGTTTGAAGGCAGCTATGCGGTCATCCTCGTCCACCACGGTGTAGTCGTGCTGTTTGAACACTGTCGGGTTGTTCTTTATCATATCCATGCACCACGAGTGAAACGTGCGCCCCGACAGTCCGTCCACCGCTCCTGAATTGAGCTGCGACTTTATGCGCTCGACAATTTCCCTCGATGACTTGCGCGTGAACGAAAGTATCAAGATACGCCTTCCTGGCACTCCCTTGCGTATAAGGTAGCTCGCACGGGCGATGATGGTACGCGTCTTGCCTGTGCCAGCTCCTGCTATCACCATCAGATGCTTGCCGTCGTAGGTCGCAGCGTACCCCTGCTGCTCATTCAGATTGTCAAGTCCTGCCATATATTAAAGCCGTATCTTTTTTAATAATGAAAACAAGGCTCACATAGAACTGCAAGCCTTATCCGTTGCGGAAAGAGGGGGATTCGAACCCCCGGTACAAGTTTACCCCGTACGCCGCATTTCGAGTGCGGTACATTCGACCACTCTGCCACCTTTCCTCGCATCGCTGCTAGTTTTCAAGGCATAGATGCTGAAAACGCAATCGGATTACAAATGTAGCAAAAGTCATGTTCATTCCATTCCCGCCATTTATTAAAATCCCTTATTTTACAGCGGCCGCATACGCCATAAGCGGATTTGCACCTTTGCCGTTTGGAAAATAAAAGGTAGATTTGCGTTTACGTATAAAAAACAAGCGATATAAACAATGAGTTTGACACTAATCACGGCGTCCGCAGGTGACGCACTTTCAGGCGTTTTCGCCTACATTATCAGTCTTGGAGCATCTGTAATGATGCCTATCATCTTCACTGTAATCGGACTGTGCATCGGAATGCACTTCGGCAAAGCGCTGAAATCCGGTCTCTTTGTGGGAGTCGGATTCGTCGGACTGGGCATTGTGACTGCCCTGCTGACCAACAACTTCGGCGGTCCGCTTTCCGACATCTCCAACCTCTACGACCTTCAGCTCAAGGTCTTCGACATGGGATGGCCAGCCGCTGCCGCAGTCGCCTACAACACTGCTGTCGGAGCGTTAATCATCCCTATCTGCTTGGGTGTTAACCTTCTGATGCTTCTGACCAAGACCACAAGAACCGTGAACATCGACCTGTGGAACTACTGGCACTTCGCCTTCATCGGCGCCGTTGTATATTTCCTGTCTGGCGAGAGCCTTGCTTGGGGCTATTTCGCTGCCATCATCTGCTACATTATAACTCTCGTGGCAGCCGACCTCACCGCCGACAAGTTTCAGAAGCACTACGACCTTTCCGGCATCTCCATTCCGCAGCCTTTCTGCCAGAGCTTCGCGCCATTCGCAGTCGGCATCAACTGGCTGCTGGACAAGATTCCTGGATTCTCAAAACTTGACATTGACGCTGAAGGACTCAAGAAGAAGTTCGGTGTGCTGGGCGAACCACTTGTGCTGGGTGTTATCGTGGGCATAATAATCGGCGCTGTAGCACAGCTTGACATTAAGAAGATTCTGTTCCTCGGCGTGACAATGGGCGCTGTAATGGAACTCATTCCTAGAATCACAAAACTCTTCATCGACGGTCTGATGCCTATTTCAGAGAAAACCAAGGAACTTGTAAACAAGAAATTCAACGGCAAGAAGGTGCACATCGGCATGAGCCCAGCACTCGTCATCGGACACCCTACGACTCTCGTCGTTACACTGCTCCTTATCCCGACTTACTTGATAATCGCAGTTGTGCTGCCTGGCAACCAGTTCCTCCCTTTGGCTTCATTGGCAGGACTGTTCTACCTGTTCCCTATCGTACTGCCATTCACTAAGGGCAACGTCGTTAAGACATACATCATCGGATTAGTGGCGCTCACAATTGGACTTTACTTCGTGACCGACATGGCACCTGCGTTTACCGAGGCTGCCAACGCCGTATTCGCCGCGACTGCCGACCCTGCAGCCAAGATTCCTGAAGGTTTCCTCGCAGGAAGCATGGACTTCGCTTCGTCATTGTTCGGATGGGTGATTTTCAGAGCATGCTCAATAGAGTACATCGGCGCTGGCATACTCACTGTCATCGCATTGGCTCTCATGCTGCTCAACCGCCGCGCCATCATCAAGGACGAGAAAGCCGCTGCCGCTACCATCAAAGCAGAAAACAACGAAAACAAATAATCTAACTTTAAAATTCAAGAAATGAAGAAAACAATTCTAACCGTTGCTGGGGCTGCGCTCCTCGCGCTCTCTGCCAACGCCACTGAGCCAGACCGTTTCGTAGGCGCTCAGCACGTTAAGTTCCAAACTGCTTGTCATCCTGAGGATGTGAAGCACTATGACACAAAGATGCTCCGCGAGCGCTTCGTCATGGAGAAGGTTATGGCTGCAGACTCTATCCTTCTTACATACTCACACTATGACCGCTTCATCTTCGGTGGCGCAATGCCAGTAAACAAGACCTTGAAGCTGGAGAACTTCTGGGAGCTCGGTCTTGACGTTGACAAGAATATCAAGGAGAAGTACTTCCTCTACAACCGTGAGCTCGGCGTCGTAAACTGCGGTGAGGGTGACGGTTTCGTTATCGTTGACGGCAAGGAGTATGCCCTCTCTCCAAAGGAGGCTCTCTATATCGGTCGCGGACACATCGGTAAGGACAAGGACGTAAATAAGATTGTGGAGTTCCGCTCAAAGGATGCTTCTAAGCCAGCTAAGTTCTACCTTAACTCAGCTACTGCACACCAGCACTACAAGACACAGTGGATTACACTCGACGGTCGTAAGGGTTCGCTGAAGGCTGCCGTATGGGGACCTGTAGGCACTACAGAGGAGGCTAACAACCGTACCGTTTATAAGCTCATCGTTAACGACGTACTTGAGGAGGGACCATGCCAGCTGCAGCTCGGTCTGACACAGCTCAACCCTGGTGCTGTATGGAACACCATGCCACCTCACACACACGGTCGCCGCATCGAGGCTTACTACTACTTCAACCTGCCTGAGAAGCAGACTATCTCTCACGTGATGGGCGAGCCACAGGAGAGCCGTAACGTATGGCTGCACAATGAGCAGGCCATCATGTCACCAGAGTGGTCTATCCACGCAGCAGCAGGCACATACTACTATACCTTCATCTGGGGTATGGCAGGTGAGAACCTCTACTATAACGATAAAGACGAGATACCAGTTATCGACATAAAGTAGTCAACGGAGTTTGGCAGTCAGCAGTTATAATAGTGAAGACTGCTGACTGCCGGGCACCAAGACACATCCACTCCTTGTATATAGACACATGAAAATACAAGTATTCTTCAAAAAACTGATGAGCCGTTACCTCTGGCTTAACATACTGGCAATGCTGCTGTTGATGGTGGTGATTGCTTTGTGTGTGCACATAACACTGAATATTTACACGCACCATGGGGAAAGTATCTCTGTGCCGGATGTCAGGAAACAGTCGTTGGAGAGTGCACAGCGCTCTCTGGAGAACAGAGGATTTATCGTGGAGGTAAATGATACGGGCTATGTAAAGAACTTACCCTCGGGTGTCATACTGGAACAGATGCCTGCGGCAGGAACACGAATGAAGAGTGGACGTGTGGTATATCTCACCATAAACAGTGCTAACTCTCCAACGCTCGCCTTGCCGGATATTATAGACAACAGCTCGTTGCGCGAGGCACAGGCACGTCTGACTGCCATAGGTTTCAAGCTTACGGCGCCGAAGTATGTACCCGGAGAGAAAGACTGGGTGTATGGCATACAGGCTGGAGGCAGAAGCTATGTCACCGGACAGAGAATACCAGTGGATACTCCGGTAACCATCGTGGTGGGTAACGGACATGTGTCTGATGACGAGGAATTGGTAGAGACCGATGCTCCTTCTTATGAGGCAGAGGAATATGACGCTAACGAGGCAGAGGTGAGTGAGACACAAGAGGAGGGAGCATCTAATTCGTCTGCCGCAGGAGGCGATAAGGACGATTTTGAGGTGGTAGAGTAAGAGAACACCTTGATAAATAGGTAGCGTAATAATAATTTTGTTAAGGTAAGAAAAGGATAATGTCGCATAAGTTACCATCAAGCAGGGAGCAGGGCAACACATGGACGCATCTTGCAGGTGCTGTCTTTGCCTTGTCAAGTATATGGATGGTGTGGCCGGCGGTGTATAAAGGATGGGAATGGGCTTTCGGCGTGATATTCTTCATCACGGGTATGTTCCTGATGTTCCTGTCAAGCACCATATATCACTGGGTATGGCCGGGACGTGCCAAACAAGTGATGCGTAAGATAGACCATATCAGCATCTATGTTATGATAGCCTGTTCCTATACTCCTATATGTGTGTCGGTAATCGGCGGATGGCTGGGATGGTTGGTATTCGGACTGCAGTGGGCTGCCGTGATAGGCGGTACCTTCTATAAGGTCTATGCCATGGGCAAACTGCCCAAACTGTCATTGGCTATATATCTTGTGATGGGCTGGAGTGTGCTCTTGATAATAAAACCTGTGTGGGAAAGATTGTCGGTGGCAGCTCTCGTGATGCTTATCACAGAAGGAGTATTATATACGGCAGGCACATATTTCTTTACCAATGATAACCGCAGGCACTTCCATGCTATATGGCATATATTCGTATTGCTGGGAGCAATGGCACACTGGACGGCTGTGCTGTTGATATTGTTAGACTGATATGCAGAAAACATCTATTGTTGAGATGAACCGTCTGAGCATAGACGAGTTTCACAAAGCACCCAAGATACCTCTCATCGTCATTCTTGATGATGTGAGGTCATTGCATAATGTGGGTAGTGTGTTTCGTACGGCTGACGCCTTTAGGTTAGAGGCTGTGTGTCTCTGTGGTATAACAGCCGCTCCTGATGATGTGAAAGGGCCTGATGGCATGGTGGTGAAACAGTGCTCGCTGAAAGCAGCACAGGAGATACATAAGACAGCTCTTGGTGCAGAGGACAGTGTAGAGTGGCATTACTGTGAGTCTGCCGCAGAGATGGTAAAGCAACTGCAGAAGGAGGGATGCAGGGTTTTTGCGGTGGAGCAGTGTCATGGTTCCACAATGCTTCAGGACTTCGTGATAGACGGTAGTGCGTCTGACACTCAACGCTACGCCATTGTTATGGGAAATGAGGTGAAGGGAGTAAGACAGGACGTGGTGGATATATGTGATGGATGTATAGAGATACCGCAGTATGGCACCAAACATTCGCTTAACGTGTCAGTCACCGCTGGCATCGTTATATGGCACATAGCACAGCAGTTAACACAACGGTTGACAGAGAACAGGTGAGTAAGAGGGTTTCCATAATAGGGGCCGGTGCGGCTGGTTGCTTCTGTGCAATAGAACTGAAAAGAAGATGTCCGGAGTGTGACATTACAATATATGAGCAGAAGTCCAAGGCGTTGGCAAAGGTAGCGATAACAGGAGGCGGACGGTGTAACCTTACTAATACCTTTGAGCCGTTTCTTGATGACAGAGGACGCTATGGTAATCTGCAGCAGGTTTATCCGCGAGGCGATAAGCTGATGCGTAAAGTCTTGACAGCTTTCTCACATAATGATACTATGAGATGGTTTGAGAATGAGGGCGTGCGACTGGTGTGCCAGGATGACGGATGCGTGTTCCCTCAGTCGCAGGATGCCATGGAGATAGTCAACACACTTCTTCATGCGATAAACTGTCAAGGCATAAAGATACAATATAAGCACAAACTTACAAACATAGAACAACAGGGTGAGGGCTCTTATCTGCTCTCATTCGATAATCAAGATAAGCAGGTACAGTCAGATGTCGTTGTGATAGCAACAGGAGGCGGACGCTCAACATTCCTGGAGGCATTGAAAGTAAAGATGCAGTCCACTATACCCTCGCTCTTTACATTGAATACTGTCAATGACAATCATGAGTCACTGATGGGAACGGTAGTAAAGGATGTGACAGTAACCCTTGCCGGTACGGCACATCATGCAAGCGGAGCACTATTATGGACACATCATGGGGTTAGCGGGCCGGCTATCTTGCGCTTGTCATCATACGCCGCCAGAGAGTTGGCGGAACAAGATTATCGCGCCATATTAACGGTGAACTGGTGTGGCGGCAGGAAAGAGGAGGCAGTGCGTGGCTATATCGCAGATATGATGCGAGAACACAGTATGCGCCTGATATGTAATGAATACCCTACTTTCCTTACGCAGAAGCATTGGAATATTATGTTGGACCATTGTTCCATACCACAGTCGCAGAGATGGGGCGCACTTAACAAGGCACATGTCAATCGCCTTGTAAATGTGTTGACTGCACAGCAGTTGACAGTCAGCGGCAGAAACACATACAAGGAAGAGTTTGTGACAGCTGGTGGGGTGTCATTGAAGGAGTTGCAGCCTAAGACCCTGGAACATAAATGTTACAAAGGACTGTATTTCGCAGGAGAGGTGACGGATGTGGATGCTATAACAGGAGGGTTTAATCTGCAGGCTGCATGGAGTATGGGTTGGCAGGTTGCAGTGGCTGTCAGTGCGGGATGGTATGAAAATTAAATCAATTAGTGAGTGTTTTTTTGTCTTTTAGGCAAAAAAGGTTTTATAAACTTGTATTGTGTTCTTTTTTTAATAACTTTGCAAGGCGCAATAAATAATACAAGTTATATAAACAATGAAAAGTACAATTCTTTCATTTCTTTTGTTGCTTGTCTCTGTCATGACAGTAGGAGCACAAGAGAAGCAGCCGGCATTTCCTGGTGCAGAGGGCTATGCCCGCTATGTCACGGGAGGCCGTGGTGGTAAGGTATATTACGTTACCAATCTTAATGACTCTGGTGAGGGCTCTCTGAGATGGGCCATAGGACAGACAGGCAAGCGTACGATACTCTTTAAGGTGTCAGGTACTATATTCCTGCAGTCTGCATTGTCTATCAACAGTGGTGATGTGACTATCGCCGGACAGTCAGCCCCTGGTGACGGTATATGTGTGGCCGACTATCCTTTCACGATTAATGCGAACAACGTTATCATACGCTATATGCGTTTCAGACTTGGTCAGCAGAAAGTGGCATACCATGAGGGCGATGGACTTGGAGCAATGGATCATGAGGGTATCATGATAGACCACTGCTCTGTCAGCTGGTCTATTGATGAGTGCTTGTCTGTATTAGGAAACAAGAATACCACGGTGCAGTGGTGCATATCCTCACACTCACTTGTCAATGCAGGTCATGAGAAAGGCGCCCACGGATATGGTGGTAACTGGGGTGGTGACCATGCCTCTTTCCATCATAACCTCATGATACACCATGTCAGCCGTACGCCTCGCCTTGGCCCGCGTCCTACCACACAGTTAAACGAGCACATGGATATGCGTAACAACGTCATATACAACTGGGCTGGCAATGGCTGCTACGGCGGCGAGGGCATGGACGTTAATATGGTTAACAACTATTACAAGCCAGGTCCGGGCACCCCGACAAACAAGGCGGTGGCTTATCGTCTTGCCGGTATAGGCGTGCGCACCACTGAGTATGTGACGACATATCCGGCATACGCCCCTGCATTACACAAATGGGGACACCTGTATGTCAATGGCAACGTGAACCCGAGCTATTCAAACGTGACCAGTGACAACTGGACATACGGTATATACAATCAGGTAGATGCCAGCGGTTGCGATGGCACCTATACACAAAAGACCAAAGACACTATCCGCCTCTCTGAGCCTGTTGACTTCATATATACCACCACGCACAGTGCAGAGGATGCCTATGCGCGTGTGCTTGACTATGTAGGATGCTCAAAGAGCCGTGACAGCTATGATGCAGAGCTTATCAATGACGCACGCTACGGCACGGCGTCACATCAAGGCAGTGGACTCGGTAAAGGCTTCATTAACTCTCAGGAAGATCTCAGACCTGATGGAGCTGGTGATGATTGGAGCCCATGGCCTACGCTTAACAGCTCTACAGCCCCAACGGACAGTGATGGCGACGGTATCCCTGATACATACGAGGAGTTCACTCTCAACACAGATCCCGGCGACGCTACTGACGGTGCACAAGTGGCAAGCAATGGCTATACAAACCTTGAGAACTACCTTAACTCTCTTGTCAGCAGTATAACTGCAGCCCAGAATGCAGGCGGCGTAGTTGAGGGCGACATAGTGGAGGTAGGCAGCGATGTACCAGAGTATCTCGTGATAGGTGCGCAGACCAGCGACGGCACAGGAAACTTCGGCAGTGATGACTATAAAATCACTGGCACAGGTAGTAACAAACTGACAGCAACAGCCGGTAGCTACTATATGAAGGCTTCACGCAACACCGATTATACATTCAAGTTGCCCGACGGCATAAAGATAAGTTCCATTAAGATTGACGGTTACATGAATGCTGACACAGGCACAGGTTATGTGTGGAAAGTGGGTAATCTGGTATTAGGTAATAAAAATACGGCTAATGACTATGTGTTGCGCAATCGCAAGGCAAGCGGTGCAGGTGATGACAACTACACTTTTACGTTCAGCCCTGCGCTGGAGGGCAGTATAACGTTAGCGGTGACCGGTGATGCGCAGAGTGCCATAATAGCCACGCTATATGTGGAAGACACGCATACAGCCGTGACGAGCATAGCTGCAGCTACATCACCACGTAGCCATAACATCTACAGTATAGACGGTCGTCTGCTGATAAGCAATGCTTCTCAAGCTCATGTCAGCGGACTCACCAAGGGCATATATATAATGAACGGAAAGAAATTGGTAGTAAGATAGACACTTGTATATATTACATGTGATGAAACAAGGTGGGTTCTATTTATTCCCGCCATAAAAGGAAAAAACCCCGGAATATAAAAAATTCCGGGGCTTTTTGCGTAAATGTCAAATATTTTTTGTACCTTAGCCGAATTAAACTGCAGACACTTGTCGTCTGGCTTTGATAAAACGAATATGATGAATAAAATAAGATACAGACTGTTGGCCGCAGTGCTTGCACTGCTGGCTGTTAACAGCACGCAGGCACAACTGCGTATTAACTTTGGTGAGGACTCGCCGTTGCGCAAACTCTCCATAGCAGAGATGGCTATAAGTAACTTGTATGTGGACAGTGTGGATGAGGGCAAACTCGCGGAGGATGCCATACGTGGTATGTTAGAGAAACTGGACCCGCACTCCAGCTATTCTACGCCAAAGGAGGTAAAAGCCCTTAACGAGCCTCTCGTGGGAAACTTTGAAGGAATAGGCGTACAGTTTAATATGCTTGAGGATACACTGCTCATCGTGCAGACTATCAATGACGGTCCGTCAGAGAAAGTCGGCATATTGGCAGGAGACCGCATAGTGACTGTCAATGATACTTCTATAGCCGGTGTTAATATGTCCAAGGAGGAAATCATGCGCCGCCTGCGTGGTCCTAAAGGCACCAAGGTGCATGTAGGTATCAAGCGTAGCGGCATAAACGGCCTGATATACTTCGATATCATACGCGACAAGATACCGTTGAATACTGTGGAGGCATCATATATGATACGTCCCGGCATAGGCTATGTCCGTATCTCATCCTTCGGACTTACCACGCATAAGGAGTTGCTTGACTGCCTTACACAACTGCGCAAGGATGGCATGAACGACCTTATACTCGACTTGCAGGATAATGGCGGTGGCTTCCTTCAGGCTGCTGTTGACGTGCTCAATGAGTTCCTGGAGTCAGGCGACCTGCTCGTTTACACCGAAGGACGCACCGTACATCGTCAGGAGTTCCGCGCCAAGGGAAACGGCACGTTCCGCCTGGGCCGCATAGCAGTACTTGTCAATGAGTTCTCTGCCTCAGCTGCAGAGATAGTGTCAGGTGCGATACAAGACCAGGACCGTGGCATCGTGGTAGGTCGCAGAACCTTCGGCAAGGGACTCGTACAGCGCCCCATTGACCTGCCTGACGGCTCTATGATACGCCTGACAGTGGCACACTACTATACCCCCTCGGGTCGTTGCATACAGAAGCCATACGTCAAGGGTGACGCTAAGAAATACTATAACGATATAGAACAGAGATACAAACACGGTGAGTTCACCAATGCCGACAGCATACACTTCTCTGACTCCCTGCGCTTTGAGACGCTAAAGAAACACCGTGCCGTATATGGCGGCGGAGGCATTATGCCTGATTTCTTCATACCGCTCGACACCACGCGTTACACCAAGTATCACCGTGAGCTCTCTGCAAAGAGCGTAGTGCTTAACGCCAACCTGCGTTATGCAGAGAAGAACAGGTCAAAACTGTGGAAGCTATATGGCAAGGAGCCAAACTCAAAAGACGCGAATAAAGGGTTCAAAGCCTTTGAGGCTGGCTACACTGTGCCCCAGTCATTCATTGACGAGATATACGAGGAAGGCCGCAAGATGGGCATAGTGCCGCAAGATGAGACTGAGACCGAAAAGACCACCGTGGAACTGCGTCGTCAGCTCAAGGCACTCGTAGCCCGTGACCTGTGGTCAATGACGGAATATTTCCGTGTTATCAATGAAGAAAATGACGCAGTGAAGTGTGCTGTGAAACAACTCGTAACTAACTAATAAATGCTAATTTAATGCACAAAACACTGTATAATGTGCAGTGCAAGGTGTTTTTTTTGCAAAAATATTTGGTAGTTACGGATAAAAGGAGTAATTTTGCACTCGGAATTTTGTCTGTGGGGTTGTAGCTCACGATGAAATCAAGTGTGAAGAAAGAAAAATAACAACAAACAAAATTTTAAAATCATGTCTGAAATTAACGAAAAAGTAGTAGAAATCATCGTAGACAAACTGGGTGTTGACGCATCTGAGGTTAAGCCTGAGGCAAGTTTCACTAACGACCTTGGTGCTGACTCTCTTGATACAGTAGAGCTCATCATGGAGCTTGAGAAGGAGTTCGGTGTAACAATTCCTGACTCTGACGCAGAAAAGATCCAGACCGTAGGCGACGCTATTGCTTACATTGAGAACGCAAGCAAGTAAGAAAAGCTAAAAGGCTTGCTCATGCGTCTCAGCGCATGATACACACATGGGGTGATGGCTGGTAGCGAAAGTTTTTTCGCTCTTGCCCTCACCTCTTTTTTTATATTAACCACAAGAACAATGAATACCATTGCCGGCGGTGTCTGCACAGAGCCGTCATGGTATAAAAGACATATAGACCTATGGAATTGAAAAGAGTAGTAGTAACAGGCATCGGTTGTGTCAGCCCGTTGGGTAACTCTGCCGAGGAGACATGGAAGAACCTTCTTGACGGTAAGAGTGGCTGCGACACCATAAAGCAGTTGGATGCAACACGTTACAAGACACAGATAGCCTGTGAAGTGAAGAATTTCAACGCAGAGGAGTGGATAGACCGCAAAGAGGCACGCAAGATGGATAAGTTCTGTCAGATGGCAGTAGCCAGTGCCGATATGGCCATCAAAGACTCTGCCATGAACCTTGATACCATCAACAAGAACCGCGTAGGTGTGATATATGGTGTGGGTATCGGTGGTCTGAAGACCATGCAGGATGAGCTGGAGTATTATTCAGAGCACAAGGACACACCTAAGTTCGGTCCGTTCTTCATCCCTAAGATGATAGGCGACATAGCTCCTGGTCAGATATCAATACGTTATGGTTTCCACGGTCCTAACTATGCTACCACCAGCGCATGCGCATCTTCAACCAACGCTCTTGCCGACGCTTTCAACCTTATACGTCTGGGTAAGGCAGAGGTAATGGTGGCAGGTGGCTCAGAGGCAGTCATCACTGACCCTGGTCTGGGTGGCTTCTGCTCTATGCACGCCCTGTCAACACGTAACGACGAGCCTCAGAAGGCCAGCCGTCCGTTCTCTGCCAGCCGCGATGGTTTCGTGATGGGCGAGGGCTCAGCTTGCCTCATACTCGAGGAGCTGGAGCACGCCAAGGCACGCGGTGCCAAGATATACTGCGAGATGGCAGGTGCAGGTATGAGTGCCGACGCATTCCATATCACAGCATCACATCCAGAAGGACTGGGTGCTAAGCTCGTGATGGAAGAGGCACTGAAGGATGCAGAGATGCAGCCAGAGGATATTGACTATATCAACGTACACGGCACCTCAACACCTGTCGGTGACATCTCTGAGGCAAAGGCCATAAAGGCACTCTTCGGCGACTGGGCTTACAAGCTCAATATCTCGTCAACAAAGTCTATGACAGGCCATCTGCTCGGTGCAGCCGGTGCGCTTGAGGCTATGGTATGTGTGAAGTCTGTAGAGGAAGACATCGTGCCTCCTACCATCAACCATGAGGAGGGTGATGAGGACCCAGAGATAGACTACAACATGAACTTCACCTTCAATAAGGCAGAGAAGCGCAATGTGCGTGCAGCATTGAGCAACACCTTCGGCTTCGGCGGACACAATGCCTGCGTGATATTCAAGAAATATGCTGAGTAATAATCAGACATCATGCTGATAAGACATACTACACGATATGCTGAGTAACATAATAGATAGGGTAAAGCTCCCGTTCCGTAAGGACAAGGAGCTTTACCTTGCTTTATATAAGATAATGGGTTTCTACCCTCATAAGATTACTTATTACAAAGTGGCTCTTATGCACAAGAGCCTCGGCCACCGTGCTACGGCTGAGGAGCTGAAGGTGCTTGAAGGCAAGAAGGGTAAGAAGAAGGATGACAGATATAACCGCAAGGGTCGCCGCAATGTCCCCGGTGGGAAGGGTCGTCTTGGCAAGCCGCTCAACAACGAGCGCCTGGAGTTTCTCGGTGATGCCATCCTTGATGCCGTGGTGGGTGATGTGGTTTACCAGCGCTTCCCCGGCAAGCCAGAGGGCTTTCTCACTAATGCACGCTCCAAGATGGTGCAGCGTGAGACCTTGGGACGCCTGTCAAAGGAGATGGGCATAGCCAAGCTCATAATGGCAAGCGGACGTTCTGCTACCCACAACAGCTATATGGGCGGTAATGCCTTTGAGGCCCTGGTAGGAGCCATCTATCTTGATCGTGGCTATGAGGCATGCCAGCAGTTCTGGACACAGCGTGTCATGGGTAAGTACCTCAACACCGACAAGGTGGCATACAAGGAGGTGAACTTCAAGTCAAAGATACTGGAGTGGGCACAGAAGAACCGCATCAACATAGACTTCCGTCTTGAAGAGCAGTCGCAGGATAAGAACGGCTCGCCCACGTTTGCATATACCGTGGTGCTTGAGGGCGTTGACGGCTGCCGCTCAGAGGGTTTCTCAAAGAAGGAGAGCCAGCAGCGCGCCAGTGAGGACACACTGAAGCGCCTGCGCAACGACAACAAGTTCGTCGATGCTGTCTTTGCTGCAAAGACAGAGCGCACCAAGATGGAGGAACAGCCTATCAGCGTGGCTCCCGATGTCAGTCAGCCATCCGTTGACGATATTGTGATATCATCAGACGCTGACATTGCAGCTACTGACATCCAGTCACAGAGCGATGCCCCGCAGTCGGCGATAGAACAGACCATAGACGACCTGAACCTTGACGATGTGGTTACTCCCGACAAGATGTCGCGTGAGGATATCATAGCACAGGCAGAGGCACAGGCGTATGAGGGGTGAGTTCTTAGTTTACTGTTTATAGTTTACTGTTTACGGTTTACTGTTAATAGTTTTGTGCAAAGCACAAGCATGGTTGTACTACCTGTAATGAGGGCGAAGACAAATATATAACATAAAAAAGCAAAAAAGAATAAGAAAATGAAGATAGCATTAATAGGATATGGCAAGATGGGCAAGATGATAGAGCAGATTGCCCTCTCACGCGGTCATGAGATTGTGAGTATAATAGACGTGGATAACCAGCAGGACTTTGATAGCCCGGCCTTCGCTTCTGCCGACGTGGCGATAGAGTTCACCGCCCCTATGGTGGCATACGGCAACTATCTCAAGGCATGGGAGAAAGGCGTCAAGGTGGTGAGCGGCTCTACAGGCTGGCTCAAGGACCACGGCGACGAGGTACGCAAGGCATGTGCCGAGCAGGGCAAGACTCTCTTCTGGGCATCCAACTACTCCATAGGCGTAGCCATCTTCTCGGCTGTCAATAAGTATCTGGCAAAGATAATGAACTCCTTCCCGCAGTATGACGTGGAGGAGACAGAGGTACACCACGTGCACAAGCTTGACCATCCATCAGGCACCGGCATCACGCTGGCAGAGCAGATAGTGGCAAACCTTGACCGTAAGACCGACTGGCAGATGGGAACCCTCACACAGCCTGACGGCACCGTGGTGCCTGCAGAGGGTACTGACAAGAACAAGCTTACCATCAACTCCATTCGCAAGGACGAGGTGCCGGGCATACACTCCATTACATGGAACTCTGAGGCCGACCAGATAACCATCACACACGACGCACACTCACGTCAGGGCTTCGCTCTCGGAGCAGTGCTTGCTGCAGAGTACACTGCCCAGCATGAGGGACTGCTCACCATTGATGATATGTTCAAATTTTGAGGTTTTGAGGTTTTGAGGTGAAATATCGTTTGTAAAAGCCTATATATCACCTCATAACATCTAAGAGGAAAATACAGAAAATGGAAAAAAGAACTCAGCTCACAGTAGTTGAGTTCTTTTTTTGTTAACTTGTGTTAAGGGGAGGGAGTAGATAATTAATGTTTGTTAAGAGTTGAGGTGATAATTTGCTCTCGTCAGTTAAATATTGTTACTTTGATGGTGTATCAAAGACTTATTTATAACTTAATAAAAACTAATGACTATGATGAAGACAAAACATTTA
>JAEEGF010949813.1_pt1 | contig 24771 bp, 21 predicted proteins | sample 9134171 | NCBI WGS metagenome assembly JAEEGF01 (sample SAMN16246542, study PRJNA631951) | gut metagenome | biome: gut microbiome; feature: rumen; material: AP-attached | host: Bos | place: Iran: Karaj | collected 2018-10 | reverse complement strand
ACATATAAGGTTCTCTATTTCGCTAGTTCTTTCCTTACACCGTATTTCCACTTCCGTTTCTGCCAAATTTTGGTTTTCATGTACAAAAAGCTTCAATTATCTGCCTCCATGTATCCTTTATACCCGCAGGACTTATCACCATCAATCAATTATGAATAACAGGTACATTTAAGTGAACAAAATGCCAAATGAAAGATATACTGGAATTGTCTTATTTCAAAGTCCTCGTTCTCGAATGTTGGGCATTCCTTATAGATATTCATATTTTTCTCCAAAACGTGTAATGGTATCTGTTTCTGAATCCAAGTCTTGCATAGAAATCCATATCAGATATTACAAAAGCTCTCTTAGCACCAAGTTTCTTCGCTCTGTTAAGTGCTTCGTGAATTACAGCCTTGGCTACACCCTTTCCTCTTTCGCTTGGAATAGTGCAGACAGGCTCTACATATACGTAGTCTGTTTTAGGGCTATACCACAGTCCACAGAGAGAAACCAGTTCACCTTCACTATTACGTGCAGCCATACTAAGGTCCCTGTTAAAGTGCTTACGTTGTCTTGGTGTAGCGGGTTCTTCTTTTTCAAATTCTGTCTTATCCTCGCCGTGATCAAAGCCCTGCCAAAAGAGCCATGAAAGCTCATAAAGATCCTCAATCGGGTCGGGATTTGCAAAGCTGTAGCCCTCAGGCAATGCTGCGTCAAATTCCCTATTAAGATCAAGCTCCATAATATTTTCTGTCTGCTCAATCTTGGTAAAACCCTTGCTTAAGACCATATCCATTTCATCTGTATTGTCATCGCATAGTGCAAGGGCAAATCCGGAATCATCTTTAAGATTAGCGCATGCATAATCTAATATTTCCGGATAAAGATGCTTATACTCCGGAAGAACACCGCAAAATCCCTCACCGAAATACATATCGTAGATTGCAGCACCTACAACTTTTCCCTGATCCATCCAAAGCCCAATGGCCTCCAATAAATCCTTATTAAATTCCGGATGCTCATACATCCATTCAAATCTTGCCCAGTTCCAGTTAATATGACTTGTGTCATGAGCATTCAGTTCTATCAGAAAATCACACACTGCCTCATAATCATCATCCGTAAAATGCTTAAATATCGTACTCATGCTACCCCCTTCACTAGGTCCATCAATCTTCTATCTTGATTTCATTAACGATACGATTATCCCCGTAAGCCAGAATCTCAATGAGCGGATTGTCGCTACGCTCCAGTGAAAAGTATCTTCTTGCCAGATTCATAACGTGCTCCAGATCACGTCTTTCTTCCATGACGTCGCTGGCCTCATTGAAAAATGTCTGATCATACTTAAACACAGTCTTTTCATCCACTTCAACCTCAAGGAGCTTGACCTGGTCAACAGTGAAATCCCCATTATCAATACAGTCATCTTTTAGATACTGTAGTGCCTCCGCTTTGGATTCACAGTAATAAACACATCCCACGCGGCTTGCGGAAAAATCTGCAAATTCACTTATTCTGATATACTCAAAAATCCCCTCTACTGCGTCCTTGATGTAGTTTTCATGCTTACGAAGTCCCAAAGCACATAATTCTCTTGAGTATGACATTGCAGCAAAGAAAGTCCCCCAAAAGCACTCCTCACTTTTCTGCAGTGCCAATAAAAATGGCTCTGCGAAGCGATATTGTTTTTTGAAATCGTTGATTAGTTTCTCGCCTGATCTATATGAATCAACTGAATAGTGGTAAAGAATCATTTCATTATGCCCTTTTTGCTTTTCTTTTTTAAGTTACTTTTTTATTATTACAGAATCTATTATGGACCACAAACCCCGTCCCCTAGGTCCATTCCGAAATAAATGTAAGTAACAGTCACGATCACAGCACATGCCACCATTGTCCAAATCGCAATGACGGTTGTAACAGGCAGCCAGACAAGCATCTGGTTGTATGGATAATGAAGCACAATGGGTAAAAAAACAGCTGATGCGATCAGTACCACACTTACTACTGCACTCACCAAACAGGCCTTCTTAGACTTTACATTCCAAAACAACATAAGCAAATAAATCGACAGCAAAATAGCTTCAATGCTGAAGAAATCAGCCATAGCGATATAATCAAGCTGTAGCCCGATCTTAATCTTTTCTCCTAAGAGAATTCTATATATGCCATCAGCTATCATGGTCGCGGAAGCTCCTGCAAGATTCGATAAAACAAACACTCCCTGATTCCTGTCTCTGGCAATTATGACCTGAGAGGAATAGTTAGGGTTGTTCCCGCCATGGCAGATGTAATCATCATAAATATTCCATCCGGCGTAGTAATTATTTGTATCAGTTATTTCATGGTTTAGTGCAACACTCACCAAATCCGAATATACTGTAGAATCCTTGGAATCGACGCTCCAAACTTTCATCCACTTCATCAGATCCGATGTGGAAGAAACCAGATATCCAGCAGCTGTATTTCCGTAGTAGGTCGGAGCATTATAACTTAGTGGTAGGAAAAAAGCTGTTTTATGCCCTTGAACTACTTTTTTCACATCCGCATCGTCGATCCTGAAAAAGGATTCCTGCATACCAAGAGGCTCTAGAATTTCAGCCTGGATATAATCCTCATATTTTTCCCCTGTAACCTCTTCGAGAATAAGCGCAAGAACATCGTAATTGATGGTTGCATACTCATGTCTTGTCCCAGGTGCTGAACTTAACTTAACGTCCTTGATGTTTTGGATAGTTCTCTCTAATTGACCTTCTTTATCTCCCTCAGCCACAGGAATTGTGGAAATAGTCCACGCAGGAATGCCTCCGGTATGACACATCAACTCTTCTATTGTGATATCACATTCTTTTCCCTTATATGTAGGTTTAAACCAAGGAAAATACTTGGAAACCGCATCTGACGTATTCAGCTTTCCTTCTTTTTCCAATTTAAGAATGCCAAGTGCTGTAAAGGCTTTGGTAGTCGAGGCAAGCTCAAACCTGCTGCTTTCATCAATGCCTTCGCCATAATTGATGTAATACTTCTCATTACTGTCAATTACGGCAGCCGACAGCCCAGGAACATCATAGATCTCGCACATTTTACTAACATATTCGTCTATGTTATCCCTTGTGTATTCGCTTTTATCATAATGTAACGCTATGTAGATGATCAAAAAAATGAAAATACTCGCAAGGATCACCCTACGTATGATTTTATTAGCTTTCATAAGCCTTCCTTTAGTCTCATTCCTTGCTGTATCTGTCGCCATACACCCTGCGGGCTTCTATTGTCCATTTGCGAATGAAATCTGTTTTGGCTTCTGTATAAGCATCACGGTTATGCTCATACTTTTTCCATAATCCCAGCTTCAATGCCTCATATTCCTTAGCAATCTCAGGATGTTCATTCAAGTAGTCACGGAAATATAATTCATCACCATTCTGTTCCAAAATACGCGCAATTTCTTCCATGTCTGAATTTTCAGGAATCTCGATCATCACATCAACAATGTTCTTAGCCCATATACCATTTATTGCTGTGCTACCGATGTGGCTGATTCTATCTACAGGAAAACCAGACAATATCTCTTTTATAGAATTCTCTATCTCGTTGTAGGAATCTTCCCACTTATCATCATGCTCAACTAGGAAGATTGGGAACAACTCCCACAGTTCTTCCAACGTCATTTCTGATAGTTCTTTTTTCATAATCTAGTCCTCTGTAAATTTGTTGTTTTATTTTGGGCTTAATCATATAAAAATATCAGGTAAAATACGTATAAATCCTGCTTCAAATCCATTTTTATAGCAATTACTGTGTTTTTACTGACAATAATACATATAAAGTTAAAAAATCCATGATTTTTTATAACTAGAACCCCGAACAAACTAATCCAGCCAGCCTACAAACTCGCCCCAAAATACTCGACGAATTGGATTCCATAAACCTTTAAAGCAGCTTCCAATGTATTCCTGCTCATTATATCTAATAAATAAGCGGCTTACAATCACTTAGTGACCGTAAACCGCCATGGATACTAGCTTTTTCGATTTTCTTTTCCCAATATTCTTTTTATCACTGCCCAAGCAATATTCGATCATTATCCAGCCTGTTGCCAGATGCCTTTGAGAACAGATCAAGCAAGTCGTTGACTGTGAGCTTGGAGCGGTCTTCCCCTGAAACATCAACTACAACATTACCATCATTCATCATGATAGTTCTGTTTCCGCTTGAAAGCGCAGCCTCCATGTTATGGGTAATCATCATGCAGGTGATATGATTGTCCTGCACCATCTTCTTAGTAATTTCCATAACCTTCTCTGAGGTTGCAGGGTCAAGTGCAGCAGTATGCTCATCGAGAAGCAAAAGCTTAGGAGTGTTGAACGTAGCCATCATCAGTGTCAGAGCCTGTCTCTGACCACCAGACAAAAGACCTACCGGATGATGCATCCTGTCTTCAAGCCCCATGTCAAGGAGAGCCAGTCTTTCTCTGAATTCCTTTTTCTCTTTTCTGTCTACGGATGAAAGCCATCCGCCCTTACCAGCAGCCAAAGCCAGATTCTCTTCAATGGTCATGCCAGGAGCTGTTCCTTTGAGAGGATCCTGAAAAAGACGCCCTATCACTCTGGCTCTTTCATGCTCAGGTGTCATGGTAATATTTTTTCCATCAAGAATGATGCTTCCCTTATCAGTCAGAAAAGATCCGGCAATAAGATTAAAGAGTGTGGATTTACCCGCACCATTTGATCCGATGATTGTGATAAAATCACCATCTGCAACCTCAAGGGACAGGTTGTCGAACACTTTCTTTTCGCTGGGGGTTCCAGCTTCAAAAGTCTTATATATATTCTTAAGACTGAGCATTTCTACGTCCCTCCTTTCTGACCTTCATTGCCCTGATAATAAGAGGCATTTGGGACTTTAAGTAAGGACCGGATATAGCCAGAATTACTATTACAGATGAAATGAGCTTCAGCATATAAGCTGGCATCTTGAATCTGAGGGCAACTGTATACACGAGCCTGAATATAAATGATCCAAGCAGAGTGCCTGCGATTCTGACCGGTATGCTCTTATGAAGGAAGAACACATTCCCAATAAGGAGTGAAGCCAGTGCCACTGTTACCATACCAGTTCCGATATCTATGTTGGCAGATTTCTGATACTGAGCCATCAGACATCCAGAAAGACCTGTGAATGCATTAGCCACGCACAGTCCCACGATTGTAGTCATGACGGGGTTGATGCTGGATGAACGCACCATATCAGGGTTATTGCCGGTAGCTCTTATTGCAAGACCTATTCTTGTCCTTAAGAAAAAATGCTGGAAAACGCAGACAAGTACTACAGCGATAACTATCACGATCAGCTTGGAATACTCTCCTACAGGTCCACCTGAAAGAGCATTCTCCAGTTTAGTGAATACTGTGTCAGTCTTATTCATGTTAAGAAGGGATGCGCCGCCCATAATAGCGATGTTGACGGAATACAATCCCGTGTTAACCACTATACCAGCCAGAAGCGAATCAACTCCCATCTTGGTCTGAAGAATACCTGTTATGAATCCTGACAGTATACCTGCGCACATAGCTGCCGCAATTGACAGATATGGATGTCCTGCCAGTGCAACCATTGCTCCGACAGCTGCCCCCAAAGTGAAGCATCCGTCGGTAGATAGATCACATACATTAAGCATTGAATAGCTCAGGAACAATGCAAGTACCGTAATAGAACTGATAAGGCCCAATTCAAGAGCCGTCTTAAGTAACGCTAAACTCATATTAATTAAAACTCTCCGCTGTTGTTATCTCATTTACTGATGTACAGTAAGGTGCAAACGCTTCTTTGATTTTAGCAAAATCAAGTCCAAGTGCGCTACAAGTCTCAGTATTTACTGTAGCTGTACCATTGTCGAAAGTCTTAACTGCAAGTGTTGCAGGATCTTTGCCGTCAAGAAGGATATCTTTTACCATATATGCAGTCTCAACACCAAGGTTAGCGTAATCAACGCCGTATCCAAGGAATGCTCCGTTTAAGGCAAAAGAATCTGCTCCAGTATAGTGAGGGATTCCAGCCTTGGCCAGAGTCTCATAAATAGAGAGCTCAGCCTGCATGATTGTGTTGTCCTGTGGTGTAAATACAGCATCTACTCCATCTGATACAAGTGCTTCTGCTGCAAGAGAAACTTCGTCAACGCTTGTTCCTGTGCGCTCTACATACTCAATTCCCTTGGCATCAAGATATGCCTTGGCATCTGCTATAGGAGTTGTAGATGCATCCTGTCCAGCATCATACAAAAGACCGATCTTATCTGCTGAAGGGTTAGCAGCAAATATCAGATTCATGACTGCATCAGTATCAAGATAATCAGATGTTCCAGTGATTCTTGATCCTGGAGCCTCAAGAGATTCTACAAGTCCAGCTGCTACTGGATCAGTTACTGCTGAGAAAACAACCGGAATCTCAGAATCAGCAGCCTGCATTGACATAGCTACAGGTGTTGCTACACCGATCATCAGATCCACATCATCAGCGATGAAGTTTGCAACTATCTGGTTAAGAACATTGGCATCTGCATTGCAGTTGTCATACTGAACTTCAAAAGTAACGTTGCTATCCTTGCCTATTTCAGCAAGTGTACTCTGAATGTTGTCACATATCTGGTCGAGTGATGCATCTGCTACATAGTTGCACAGACCAATCTTGTATGTAACAGCTCCTTCCTGAGCCGCACTCTGCGTAGAAGCGTCTGCGCTACCTGTCTGTCCACATCCGATAAGAGATGCTGCCATTACTGTTGATAAAATTGCTGTGATAATTCTTTTTTTCATGTTTTCCTCCTTCGACGGCCCAACCGTCTTCACCTTTTTTATTCGGAACAGGAGTTTTTCTTTTAAAAAAATGTACAAAAAAACCTGTCCCTACAGTTGTTACTGCTGGGACAGGTAAAATTCAATACCTGCGGTGCCACCCGGCTTGATGATCAGTCGATCACCCACTTAATGCGTACTACCATACGCAGGACTTTGTTCACGAAGGTTCCAACTCCGTCTTCCCTACTCTTCACATTTCAGGTCGCCCTCTGAAGTCCATTCGTCATCACACTTAACGTCACACTCTCACCTGCTGCAACTCTCTCATGATAAGGAGGTGATGATTACTACTCTTCATCAACGGTTTTTTAAAAGATACCACTATTTTTTATCATGTGTCAAGTGTATTTTTGGACCTAGGGGACGGGGTTAGTGGTCCATTCTTATGCGATCTTCCAACTTACCGCCTGTTTTCTGCCAGTAATGAAATTCTTATATATTCCATCCTGTTCCATGAGTTCTTCGTGTCTGCCCTTCTGGACTATCTTACCCTTATCGACAACAATTATCTGATCAGCATTTCTTACAGTTTTGAGCCTGTGCGCGATCATGATGATTGTCTTTTGCTTGGTAAGATTCTCAATCGCCTGAGTAAGTTCTTTTTCATTCTCAGGATCAACATTGGCGGTAGCTTCATCAAGGATAATTATAGGAGCATCCTTCATGATAGCGCGGGCAATGGCTATTCTCTGTTTCTCTCCTCCTGAGAGTGTTGCTCCACCCTCACCTACTACAGTATCGTACTTATCAGGAAGTCCCATAATGAACTCATGACATGCTGCTTTCTTGGCAGCCTCAATAACTTCTTCCATGGTTGCATCAGGCTTTCCAAATCGGATGTTGTTGGCGATTGTATCTTCAAAAAGATATACTCTCTGGAATACAAAACTGAAATTCTCCATCAGGGAATCGAAGCTGTAGTCCTTAACGTCCCTTCCGCCCAGGGTAACCTTACCCTCCTGAACATCCCAGAAACGGGCGATCAGGGATGTGATGGTAGTCTTTCCACCTCCTGAAGGACCTACAATTGCAGTGGTCGTATTCTCTTTTATATCAAGAGTTACATCATCGATGATCTTACGATTCTCGTAGGCAAATCCTACATGCTCCAAATGGATATCCCTGTTTGCAGGCTTGATGTCTTCACCATCAATATCCATCTGCTCGATATCAAGGATCTCGTTAGCCTGATCAACTCCTTTGCCAATCACCTTAAGAAGTGCAGTATAAATACCGCAGGTATCCAGCGATTCAAAAATCATGAATGAGCTCAGTAGCATAACGATCGTATAAACAAGTTCCATAGTTCCTGTCAGGTAGAAATACACAGATACACCCGCGATCACCACGCCAATCAGTTTGCAGATAACATTCTGAACTCCCACTGCCGGGATTGCTGCGATCTCAGCTGCTATATCGGCTTTTCTTTTTCTCTCAATGGAATTCTGAACTCTTGACTGATTCTGGCTTATGATGTTGTAATTCCTGATCTCAGCTATGCCCTGGATGTACTCAAGAATTACTCCAACCATCTCTCGGTCAGCAGAAAGCTTCTCATCAGCAACTCTTGCGACGCTGATATTTGTCCACTTGTTCACAAGGAAAAAGATTCCTATGCCAGCCACTGAAATAAGTCCAATCCTCCAGTCAAAGGCGAACATGAAAAGGGCAATAACTATGGTTGTCAGTCCCCCCTGAAGCACCAGCATTATCGCTCTTGTAGCAATATCACCAACCTGCTCCATGGTATTTGTTGTAACAGATGTGATGTGTCCAAGGCTTGTATCATTGAAGTATCCCATTGGAAGATAGCGAAGATGCTCACCTATCTCGATTCTTTTCATGGCGCAGGTATCATACCCGCCTTCCGTCTGGAGCATATATGCAAAGCGGTTTATACACATTTTGCCAAGAGTACTTACAAGCATAAGTCCAATAACTGTAAGTATTGTAGTGTTTGTAAGATTGTTCTCAAGAATCGCTTTGATTGCCACAAAGGCTGCAGGAATCTTCATTGCAGCAAACATCGCATCAATAACACCAAGTACAACCGATTTATAGAATTTATTTCTGTTCTCGACGCTGCAAAAGTCAAAGAACTTTTTTACCATACTGAGCATTTAGGCCTCCTTTCTGGTCAGTTCCTGACCTGATGCGTTCTCGTCGTCTCCATCCTTGGACATAATGTGTGCATCCCACATCTTTCTGTAAAGTACGCATGACTTAAGGAGTTCATCCTGAGTTCCGACGGCTTCCACGTTGCCGTTATTGATCACAAAAATCTTATCCGCATCCACGATTGTTGAAAGACGGTGCGCGATCACAATAAGGGTTCTGCCCTGAACAAGCTTAGCTACGCTGGCCTGAACCAGAGCTTCGTTCTCAGGATCCGTATAGGCAGTGGCTTCGTCAAGAATAACTACAGGCGCATTTTTGAGCATCGCTCTGGCAATACAGATTCTCTGCCTCTCGCCGCCTGACAGATGTCCACCTGCTCCTCCAACCACAGTGTCATAGCCATTTTCAAGTCCCATGATGAAGTCGTGACATCCTGTTGCCTTTGCAGCATTTATTACGTCTTCATCTGTGGCGCCTGCCCTTCCAAGCCTGATATTGTCTTTTACAGACATGTCAAAGAGGTAGTTATCCTGCGCAACATAAGATATCTGTCCCATGTAATAATCAAGCGGAAGTCGCTTAATATCTACTCCACCATAAGTGATTGTTCCAGAATCCGGATCCCACAAGGAATCAATCAGCCTTGCAATTGTGCTCTTGCCTGAACCTGAAGGGCCAACCATGGCAACAATTTCGCCCTGTTTTATATCCATGTCAATTCCGTGGAGTACTTCTTTATCTTTGTATGTGAATCTCACATTTCTAAGGCAGATGTCGGAGCCCTGAGGCTTAATGGTAACAGCTGTCGGTCTCTCCATGTCTTTTCTCTCAAGGATTTCTGTGACTTCTCCAAAGATTGTCCCCATTTTTAGGATGTCATCCATGTATGAAAACGCGATTACAAGCGGAGTAATAAGTCCCGCCGAGAGAATGATTCCTGTGATGAACTTTTCTGGCGTAAGGTTTCCATTTTTTACCAGCAAAAGACCTATCGGCAGAACTCCAAGGAAAGTTGCAGGCAAAAAAGCCATCATTCCGACTTGAGGCCAAATGCATCTTCTCATCCAATCAATGAAGCAGTCAGCACCTTCTCTCGCAGCAACTACAAACTTTTCATAGGAACTACCTGTTTTTCCAAAAGCCTTTATTACTTCGATTCCGTTGATGTACTCTACTGCTGTATCGTTGAGCTTCTTTGTCTTATGCACAGAAACCTCATATCCGCCACGGCTCTTTATCATCATGACGGTGCAGAACACTAGACCAATTGCAGCTCCTACAAGGTTTCCAAGGCCAAGCCTCCAATCTAGTGTAAGCAGGTAGATGAACATAACTAAAGGTAAAAGAATATTTGCCGTAAACTCAGGAACAATGTGCGCCAGAGTTGTCTCCATGGCATCAATTCTCTCAACTATGATGTTCTTGTAGCTTCCACTGTTATCATCCAGAACTGATCCAAGCGGTATTGCCACCAGCTTTTCGCAGACCTGTTTTCTGATTGTGCCTAGAACAGTGAATGTAGCTATGTGTGATAGGGATGTTGACACAGAATGCAGTGTCACTCTGAGAATCCAGCAGGCGCCCATGATAAGCGTCTGCATTAAATAAAAACTCCAGTCTTTATTTCCTGACAAAAGCTCCGAAACAATCCTTGCAATTATCAGATAAGGTGCAAAAGATGCAGCTACTCCAAGCATTGCCAGAAGTATACTTCCACCGAAGAATACCCTCTTTCTTCCAGCAAACTCAAGCACCCAGGATATAACACTTCTTTTCTTCATGATACCCTCCTCAAATTTGTGTTACCTATTGCTAACAAGATTATATTACGTTATAATTTCGTTAGCAATAGCTAACCATAATAATTTGCGGAGGAATCAGTCTTGCCAGACAGTATAATCATCGATAATTGTTCACCCACACTTGCAGGAATAAAGACAGGAAATATCTTTACTATAGACAGGGAACTGATCTCAGACATTAAAAAGGAGCTATGTGACCTTAACCACTGCCTTACACGTAAAGGACTTAGAGCTATTCCACTTCGTATATCTGAGAAAAATGTTCTGATCTATATTTACCGTCCCGACAGGCTACAGGCTGATCTTTCATCTACTGAGGCAAAAGAGATATTACTTGAGAAAGGCTATAACTGTAAATCAATAGAAAACGATATTGTACGCCTTATACATCACATTCGTGATGATGGACCTTTTCCGCATGAAATAGGTCTTTTCCTGGGCTATCCTCCTGTTGACGTCAGAGGATTTATGGAGGATACGAGAAATGGTGTAAAATGCGTTGGCTATTGGAAGGTTTATGGCGACAAGGAGAAGGCTGAAAAGACTTTTTCAAGCTACAAAAAATGCACTGAAGTATACAAAAAGTGCCTAGCCCGCGGAAGACAATTATCTCAGATGATTGTAAATACCAGAAACGCTAATTAATGCAAATGGGCCGGAACTATATCATAGTTCCGACCCATATATTTTTTCTTAAGGAGTATCCCCGGTATCTGCTTCAGACTGACTAGAAGAAGCTTCTGTAGTAGCTCCTTCGTTGTTGCTCTCCCCGTTTCCTTCCTCTGTTTTCTCTTCAGTTGCAGTACTGCTCTGAGTGGAGGCCTCTGCGGAAGTCTGATTTTCTTCTTCGGCCTTCCTTCTCTCTTCCTCTTCGGCTTTCCTTCGTTCTTCCTCTTCCGCTTTCTTTCTCTCTTCTTCTTCGGCCTTCTTTCTCTCTTCCTCTTCGGCCTTCTTTCTTGCTTCTTCTTCAGCCTTCTTTTTTGCTTCCTCTTCAGCTTTCTGCTTTTCTTCCTCTTCGGCCTTCTTTTTCTTTTCTTCTTCGGCCTTCTTTTTCTCTTCCTCTTCGGCTTTCTTTTTCTCTTCCTCTTCAGCCTTCTTTTTCTTTTCTTCCTCGGCTTTCTTTTTGGCTTCCTCATCAAGGGAACTGCCCTCTGAAGCCGCTTCATCACTGCTTTCAGTGGAAGCCTCTGCGGCAGTCTGATTTTCTTCGTTTCCCATCATCATGTCCATGAGCTCTTTAAGATTGCCTTCGTCAATTCCCGATTTATCATCCATCGTAACCTTCATCCTGTTAGGATCAGGCTTAATATACTTGACTACATATTCTCCATCGTCAGATATTCCAGGCACAGGATGCTCTACTATGTACCTGAATATCGCCTCGCATCCTTTTCCTGAATAGTGGAGTCCATCTCCGCCGTCATACTCAGACTTGACCTGTCCGTCAGATCCTTTGAGGATTTCAGCAATATCGAGATAAAAAATATGCTTCTCCCTTGCGGTTTCTAACAGAAAATCATTGTATTTATCTATCCATGCGTTCTGAACACTCTTTTTGTAGATTCCGTTATCATCGACGGGGCCTATCGACACAAGCACAATATTGGAATTAGGCGCCATCTTGGCCACACTGTCTATAAGTGTAATAAATGCATTCTGATATTGTGTCTCACTGTAACCATTGATACCATTTACGCCCAAAAGAATATAGATGACCGGAGCCTGATGAGACCCCAGATAAGATTTTAAAGTATATTCTTTTCCTGCATTATTAATAAATTTATTGGATGAGAATACCGGATGCGATATGCCAATCTGCGCAAGAGCAGCATCATCGTTGAAAAAGCCATAGTTGACCATCGCAACTGTTCTGGAATCGCCAAGGAATACGCATCTGTTCATGTATCCATCCTTAGCGCCTTCTTTTTTTGCAAGTATAGTTGTATCAGGAGTTGATTCAGCCTTCATCCCCTCTGTTGCCGTCTCAACTACAGGCATATTTTCCTCGCCCGCAGCTGCATTTTGGACTTCACCATCAGAAGTCGTTTCCTCACTTACCACCTGGTTATCCCTGTCATTCCCAAACCAGGCACTATACATAGGACTTTTTTTGAACATAATAAGTAGAACGATCACAAAGACAGCCGCGATCACGACCGATGAGATGATCATCATCCCTTTTGTACCAAGGCTTCCAAACCAGTCCATTGTCCTATTCTTAAATTTCTTAAATGTCTCCTTCCACATCCGGGTCCAATTTTCCTCCATGATATTTTCGGTGTTTTAAATACAGTATACCACTTTATGCAGTCTCATAACGTCCTGCCTGGACGCGCCACATCTCGGCATACTTACCGTTCATGGCAAGAAGGCTCTCATGAGTTCCTTCCTCCGCGATCCGTCCATTTTCAAGGAGAATAATTCTGTCAGCATCTCTTGTGGTAGAGAGTCTGTGTGAAATATAGAAAACAGTCTTTCCCTTTGCTGCTGACTCCATAGCCTTGTTAAGCTCATACTCCGCGATTGGATCAAGTGCGCTTGAAGGCTCATCCATGATAAGGATATCTGCATCCTTATAAAACGCTCTAGATATCGCAATCTTCTGGCTCTCTCCGCCCGAGAAGTTGACACCTTCTTTATCAAACTCCGCTGTTACCTGGGTATCAAGACCTTTATCAAGGCTCTTATATCTTTCTCCAAAGCCCGCTCTTTCAAGGGCAGAGACAGCGCCAAGCTTAAGTTTTTCAAAGAATGATGCATCTGAATCGCTTTCCTTACTCTGCATCGCATTTTCTAGCTGATCTACCGCAAAGGCAGGATCTGCCATGATTACATTTTCTTCAAGATTGGCACCATACATCTGATAATCCTGGAATACTACGCCGATCCTTCTTCTGTAATCATAAGGCTTAAACTCCTTTATATTCTGACCATGATACAGAATCTTACCTTCTGTTGGATCGTAAAGACGCATCAGGAGCTTGATAAGAGTTGTCTTACCTGCTCCGTTATATCCAACGATTGCCACCTTTTCGCCAGGCTTAACCTTTAAGCTGATGTTCTTTAAAGTTTCTCCAGCATCCTCTTTATATGCAAAGCTGATGTTTTCAAGGCTGATATCCGCGTTACCTGTAGGCACAGACTCCCCTTCCATCACTTTCATCTTGGGCTCATAATCAAGGAATGCCCTGATCTTTTCTATATAAAGACTGTTTTCCTGAGCCATAGGAAAGACGTCAGCCATGTTCTGGAATCCGCGACGTAAGCTTCCTGTTCTGTTAAAAAGAACTACCGCATCGCTGTATGCCACAGTATGGAGAACAGCAGCCTGGAACACAAGGTATGTGATGTAGAGACCGTCCATGATAAAGTCGCCCACCACATAATAGTTCAAGAAATTAAGCCAGATTCTCTTTAATCCGACAGCTTTTTGTTCTTCTATAATCGCATCATTTGCTTCTTCAAATTCTTTTTCCAATTCCTCGCCTACCACAGGATGAAGGCGAAGCTCTTTAGCATAGTCGTTAAGATAAAAGACTCTGCTGACGTAATTTCTTTTCCTCTCCAATGGGTTAACTTTCAGGCGAACTTCGTAGTTCAGCTTGTTGATCACCCTTGAGATAAAGAACCTGAGAACGAAGGATGCAAGTACAAAAACGATACCCATTGCATCCGTTGCAAGATAGAACGCACCTGTGGTTACGATAACCGTTATTGCCTGAACGATGAGGTTACACATAGTGAGGAACCTGTCGATGGAACTCTCCGCCTCCGCCACTGCAAGTACAAAATCGTTGTAGTACTTGGGATCGTCGTAACATGAAAGGTCGATGTCTGCTGCTTTTTGGTACATTTGCTCTTTGAGAGCCTTGTAAAGCTTGGGCTTGGCCCTGTAGGACCATCCGTGAATGAAGTAACCATCTGGAACTATCTGAATCATATTTATCAGAAGAATTACTCCGATAAACAGTAAAGCTTTCCAGAAAGGTTCGTGGAATTCCGCGCAGTGAAGCACATATCTTATTCCAAGAACGTGCTCAAGGAAAATGATTCCCTGATATCTGAAGCCGTCGTAGAGGAAATAGATCATGTATCCAGGGCAGGTCTTAAAGCACAGCTTCCATAAAAAGAGCTGGTTCTGTAATACTCGTTTCATCAGCACGCACCTCCCGATATCGCTAAATAGTTCTTAGCCTGTTTTGTATACATATCTGCGTAGAGACCATGCTTATCCATAAGCATCCTGTGAGTTCCCTCTTCTTTAACCGTCTTGTCAGAAAGAAGATATACCCAGTCCGCATTCTGCACAGATGAAAGCCTATGGGAAATAAAGACAAGTGTATTGTCCTTACAAGTCTCATAGATATTGTCAAAAAGTGTTGCCTCAGCAATTGGGTCAAGAGCGCTTGAAGGCTCATCAAATACCTTGAAAGGACACTGCTTAACAAAAGCTCTGGCCACAACGATTTTCTGGTACTCACCGCCTGAGAGCACAGCTCCTTCATCATCAAACTCGTTGGTCAGAGTTGTTGCCATTCCATTCTTAAGGCTCATTACCTTGTCATAAGCCCCGGAAAGCTTAAGAGCATCTTTTACCCTCTCTTCCTTCTCGGCGTCAGGAATGTCTTCTCCCATAACAACATTATCCGTTACGGACATGGAAAACATTCTGTTGTCCTGAAATGCTGTTGCAAAAAGAGCTCGATACTTTTTAAGGTCGTATTCCTTAATATTCCTTCCGTTTAGCAGGATTTCTCCCTCGGTTGGATCGTACAATCTAAGGAGCAGCTTAATAAGAGTCGTCTTACCTGCACCGTTATGGCCAACAAGCGCATAGGTCTTTCCGCCTCTGAACTCCATATTCAGATGAGACAGTACTTCCTTGTCCTTATATGAGAATGAAACGTTTCTAAATTCCAGAGACTTTATCTCAGTTCCAGGATCGATACCCTCATAATTCTCAGGAATCTTTTCCTTGTATTCCAGAAATGTTCTCAGGTACTCGATAAAGAGTCCGTTCTTAAAAAGGCTGGTCAGAGACTCGGTAAAGCCAATCAGAATCCATGTGGTAGATACCATCATGCTGGTAATAACTGAAAGCTGCGCAAGGGACATACTCCCACGCTCCAAAGTGCAGAATGCTCCGTAAATAAGGAGTCCTTCAAAGATAAATGTAAAGGTGAACATTACATACAACCAATGGAGCACCATCGCCTTTTTGGTATATTTCTTGGTAACGTCCGCAAGACCTGTGATTGACTCTTTATACTGACGTCTCATAAGTGAAAAAACGTCCGTAAGCCTCATCTCTTTTGCATATTCAGGAAGATACATAACGCGGTTGATATAAGCTATACGGCGATTATGCGGATTCATATCTTTGTTTCTGTCATAGTCGATATGACTGATCATTCTGTTGAATACGAAATTTCCGATGGCAGGGAAAATAAGGAACAAGACAGAAATCTTGTCCACCTGGAACATGAAGATAAACGCGCACACGCCCGCTATTGCCCCGAAAATGGTCTGAAACACGGCATTCACCGTCTCAATCAGGCGTGTGTCAGCTTTCTCCATAGCAAGAGTGTATTTGTCGTAGAAATCACTGTTTTCAAAACACTCAAGCTCTACGTTTCTTGATTTTTTAAACAAACGCTTATAAAGCTCATTGTTGACGATAACGTTATTAATAGGATTACGATAGCCAACAAGAAACTTATCGTAAAGACTCATAGCACAGGAAACAACAGTTACAATGGCAGCGAATATCATTATTCTGCCAAAGCTGTCTCCTGACTGAAGCGAATTTATAACAAAACGCATAAAGAATGCGCTGTAAAAGAGCCACTCAAAATAGCCCAGGAATCTGCTGATTGCCCCGTGTGTAACCATTGAAGGGCAAATCTTTACCAAGAGTTTAACTGCATAAATATTGTTCTCTATGGCTCTCCCCCGAGAAATCTCCCTTTTTTTCTTTTCTTTTTTCATACCTTCTCCTAAAACTAGCTTGCTACATTATGTCGACAACTATAGCTATTTAATTTCCCCTTGGAAGTACCTTGATCGGAGTAGCCTTGTACACGTAGATCATGGCATCAAACCCCTTGTATACCTCCATATTTACCCTGTGACTTGTGGGCATAAAATGCATCATAGGCGTATAACTCTCTCCAAGACTGCCAACATTCATAGGCTGGCTAATGGTCTCGTAGGTTGCACCCGCTGATTTATCCAGGACATCAGAGAATCTGATGCAATACATGTTGTCAAAATCTTTTGCCTGATAAGCCATGGGATCCGCAGAGCAGAATTTGTAATTACCACGGCCCTCTCCGTTGGTGATATTACAGGTAGTTTTATAATAGTCTGTTCCAATGATGTAGTATTTATCGCCAAACTCTTCCTTGATGTTTTGTCCCATTGTTGTGTAATAGAGCTTATTGGTGCCCATGTGACCGTTATGGCCTGTTATATAGATCATGTCATGCCCCAGCTCTTTTTCCAGAGAGGCAATCTGAGAAACTATCTCTGCCATAGCCTTGTCTCTTACATTGTTATAATCAATATAAGTGGCAGCCTCCAGCTCTCCCAGCTCTTTTGACTTAAGGACACAGTCGCAGGAGATTGCGATACTGGAATCTGTGGTATCTCCGCCATTCAGGCTATCCTTTATGCCTGCAATGTCATCAAAGAATGCGTCAAACTGATCTCCCAAAGACTCACCTTTGGCATATTTGCGTAAAAGAGCTGTACTTCCGCTCTTTGGTGTAACCCCGTTTGCCTCGCAATAATCGGCAATGATTCCCGCATCGATGTTCGGGTTCTGCATATCGAATCCGTAGAAAGAAAGCTTGTCGGCTTCACCGGCGCTCTGGTTGTAGTCATGCATCCACTGCACCAGGTCAACCATCTGCTGTGTCTGATAGATAGTAAAAGAAAGTTTGTCAACCGCTTCTCTTGCATCCTTGATATCACCAGTGCCGTGAACATATTCATTGATCAGGATTCCGTCGCCGTAGTCTGCTTCCAGTGCAAAAGATCTTACGTCTGTAGTCTCAACAAGATGCTTGAATACGGAAAGCTTAAGCTCCTGAAACTCAGCGTTTCCATGGCTGGCTTCACCCAATGCCACAACCGATATTCCTTCAGGAATCTCTATCTGATAGCCTGCCTTGGCATAATCACTTAGGTCTGATATCTTTTTGGACGCTTTGATCTGTGGTCCAATCACCCATGCAGCATCCAGCGCAGCTATCAGTATAATTAACACTAGAATTGCTATAAGCAATCCCTTAAAAATCTTTTTCAAAACTTTCATACCTTATTTTTCCCTTTATCCCCAACAAATTGAATCTATCCAAAGATTGAATTTTAAACTAATTCTTTTGTGTAATAATGCCTCTTACCTGTATATGGATAGTCCTCTAGAGCGAAGACCTCTTTATATCCATGCTTTTTATAGAATTCCGGAGCTTGAAATGAAAAGGTATCAACAAAAGAATATTTACATCCACGCTGCTTAGCTTCTTTTTCAGCAGTCGCTAATAATTCACTTCCAATCCCCATCTTCCTTAATTGCTCTGCAACAAAAAGATATTTTATACAAAGCCAATTGCCAAAGGTTTCGCCAGTAAGTCCTGCTAACTTCTTATTATTTTCATCCTCATAAAATACACCGATGGGAACATTCTTTGATGCTTCACGATGACTAAGGTTATACTCCTTTAGCATTGCATGAATATCGTCAATGTCACTCTGGTTTCCATCATCGGTAATTCTAATCTTCATACTTTTCTTCCATTCTAGTTCAGGTCTATCGTCCATAATGCTACAGGTTTCCTTTCCTTGCTTATTCCAGCCACCAATGTGGTGTAAGTTCAGCAAGTGTAACTATCTTTTCGTTCTCATAGTCGAGCATGATCTCTACAGATTCATACTTTCCCTGCATCAACTGAGCCATAAATTCTCTGCAAGCACCGCATGGCGCCCCAGTCTTTCCATCTGGCATGATTGCAAGCACTCTTCTGATCTCATTATCTCCGTTCGTAATCATATTGAACATAGCATTGCGCTCCGCACATATTCCAAGGGTGCTTGATGTATCTATGCAAACTCCGGTATATATCTTGCCACTTGTAGACTCTATCGCCGCAGCCACACCACCAGCATATATCCTTTCAGAAAGCTCTCTTGGATTTTGTACCGCCTTCGCCTTTTCGTATAATTCAGTCCATATTTTTTCCATCTTTTTCCATCCTTTTTCTCATCTAAAGTTCTGCCAGAAATACACTTTTTTCTATGTGTGGCATATTACTTCCTACAAACTGGAATTTGTAGTTTTATTTTGGGGTTAAGCATATAAAACTGACTTTTCCGCCATTTTTATATGCTTTTAATTGAAGCCAAATCCAAGTCTAGCTATAATTCCTTGATAAACAGTGCATTTTATATGTCTTTTACCATTATATTCAAGTAATGTCCATATAATGGTGTAAATTCAAAAAATTAATATTAAAAGAGCCACAGGCTTACCTTTAGGTATAATTAAATCACCACAATAAAATCAACCGGAGGTATAGCTCAATGGCTCAACTCAATATTACTTTAAACCAAGAAGAAATACTACAGTTACTTTCATCAAATCGTGATGATGCATTCAAAAAGCTTCTACAGGATAGCCTGAATAGCATCTTACAGGCTGAATCCACAGAACAGCTCAAAGCAGAGAAATACGAACGTTCTGAGGAAAGAACTGACAGCCGTAATGGCACCAGAGAACGTCAGCTGACTACTCGCCTTGGTAAGATTGAATTAGTAGTACCACGACATAGAGATGTTCCATTCAAGTCACTTATATTTGATAACTACAAGAGAAGTGAGGCTGCTCTTGTAGCAAGTATGGCTGAGATGGTAATCGCTGGTGTCTCAACCAGAAAAGTAGCCAAGGTTGTTGAAACACTGTGTGGAACTTCCTACTCAAAGTCCATGGTGTCAGAAGTATGCAAGGATCTGGACAGTATTGTTAATGAATTCCGCAACAGACCTCTGACTAATGCATATCCATTTGTCCTTATAGATGCTACTTATTTCAAGGTTCGAAATGACCACAGAATCGTATCAAAGGCCTTTATGGTGGCATATGCCACAAATACAGAAGGCAAGCGTGAAGTCATTGGATTTGATCTATTTGACAATGAAACAAACAATACGTGGTTCATGTTCATGGAGTCCCTGAGAAAACGAGGACTTCATGGAGTAAGAATCATCACTTCCGATGCGCATCCTGGTATCCTGTATGCGATAAAGAAGGTTTTTCCTGAAGTGCCCTGGCAAAGATGTCAGACACATTTTTCAAGGAATATACTGGATAAAACTCCTTCCAAATATCAGAAAGGACTACATGCTGAGCTGCTTGAAATGTATCACGCTTCAACTATTACTGATGCTCGAAAGATCAGAGACCGCATAATAAGCGACTATAATGATGTTGCTCCAGCTGCTATGGAATGTCTTGATGCTGGATTTGAAAGCGCAATGACCATCATGGTATTGCCTGCGCGCCTTAGAATATATCACCGAACATCGAATTATATAGAGCGTCTGAATCGTGAACTAAAGCGTCGTTCAACAGTGATTGGGGTTTTCCCAAATGATACTTCTGTGATAAGAATCATGGGAAGTGTGCTTATGGATATCCACGAATCATATGCTTTGGCAAGTGCTAAAGGCTATCCTAAAAAACAATTGCAATCAGTAGATGAGTACATTCCTCAGCTTAAGGAAATAGCCGAAGAACAATTGAAACTATTGGCAGCTTAACGCTGCTTGGTGCCTAAAGGTAATTTACACACAAAAAAGGACTTGACCTATATTCAAGCTTGAAAATCATATAAAAATCCTTGTAGAAGCTACTTTTATACGTTTTTGCCATAGTAAATATCAGGTAAAATACGTATAAATCCAGCTTCAAATCAGTTTTTTATAACAACTGCCGTGTTTTGGGCAGCTAAAAACGCATATAAAACTAAGCATTCTAGCTCTTTTATAGCAAGATCCAAAAAAACAAACTAATCTAGCCTACAGGCTCGCCCCATTAGACTCTACAAATCCCAATTTGTCTTTTACAAAACAATTACTAATGATTATATCCAATAACCATGCGGCATACAATCACTTTTATAGCTTCAAACCACCATAAATACTGAATTTGTCATTCTATCTTTCCATCCCTTATGTAGAGTCTGTCTGTGGCAATCCTATCCACAAACAGCTTGTCGTGGGATGTAAACACCAGCGTACCCTCATACTCAATGAGCAGCTTTTCCAGAGCCTCCACCGACGGAATATCCAGATAGTTGGTGGGTTCATCCAGGATGAGCAGATTCACATCCGACACAAAAAGCATGGCAAAGGACAGCTTTATTCGCTCACCCCCGGAGAGATTCCCAACCTTCTTGTTCATATCTCTTTCAGATAAAAGAAGTCTCGCCAGTATTATTCTGGAAAGGCTCTCGCTCTGAATGCTCACACGCTTCACGTTCTCAAGAACAGTCTTCTCCAGATCAATCTGCGACATATTCTGTCTGGCATAGCCAATTTTAACCCCAGGAACTACATATACTCCCTCGCGCCTGCTAATCAGTTCCAAAAGCGTAGTCTTTCCTGCGCCATTGCCACCAAGAATAGCGACTTTGCTGCCATTTTTTACCATAAAATCTGCATCATCGAAGATCACGTTTTCATTATAGGAAAAAGAAATGTGCTCACCCCTGATGACTATTGGATTCTTAGGGGGATTAGTCAGCCTGAAGTCCGGTCTGACATTTGGCTCTTCCTTCGGTTTCTCTTTGACCTCCATGTGCTCGATCCTCTTGAGGACATTGTTCGCGCTTTTCTCGATTCTACGCGCCTTATCCTCCGGCTTTCTATTGCCACACAGAGCAATAGCCTTTGCCTCGCTGGCAGAAATATTCTTTGGCTTTTTATCTACGGTCTTAGCCTTTGCTTTCTTTTCAGCATAAACCCGTCCCAGTCTTTTCTTTTCCGCCTGATAACTCTCGTATTCCGCCTGCTGAGTCTTGAACTGTTCTTCCTTCTGAACCAGGTAATCATCATAATTGCCGTTGTAACTCTGCAACTTGCCAAAAGAAATCTCGACTATCCTGTCACACAGCTCGTTAAGAAGCGCTCTGTCGTGGCTGATAATCACCATAGTATCAATTTCTTTTAACCTCTTCTTCAAAAGCTCAACGCCCTCGTAATCCAGATTGGAAGTGGGTTCATCCAGAAACGCTACCGCATGTTGGCTGGAAAAGAGTTGTGCCAGCCTGATTCTGGTGTCCTCGCCGCCACTGACATTCTCCTGCCAAATCTGATCGCTCACCCCAAGTTTTCCGGCTTCCGCGTAATCCGTTTCGTAGTAGTCCGTCTCATATCCAAACTGCTCGAAGTAAAAGGGGTCACACTCCCTAACCACTGAACCTTGCGCCGGCGTGGTTTCACCGGATAATATTTTCAAAAGAGTGCTCTTTCCAGCTCCATTTCTTCCAACCAGCCCCACTTTCTCGCCTTCATAAAGATAGAACCTGTCAAAATCAAGAACTGTCTGCTCCCCATAGGAATGCACTATATTCTCTGCTTTTATAAATAATCTTCTAGACATATACACGCCCCCTTTTTAGTAAAAAAATAAGTCTATTGCATACGCAAATAGACTCACACAAAAAAGACCCGTATATAAAAATCGGCTCAGAATGCATGATAATCTAATTTAAGCGTACGCAAAACAGCTGCCACAGGCAGCTTCCATAACGTCTTCACTTAAATCAAATTACCTAATAATCATCCTTTCACCTATGCGATAATCGCCCTTTCGTTTTCTGATTCGATAATAGCATGTATGGCCTGCCAGAGCAAGGTGCACTGGCAAGCTTGAATTTAATTACAGATCCCAGAATTCCTTCTCATTATTGGTTTCGATACATTCACGAACTTTCTTATAATCATATCCGGGCGGAGTAAGGCATATGTATGCATCTCCAATTCGGCTTTTGCCTTCCAAGCTAAATCCATAAGTAGTATGTCTCGCAAACCAGTATAGATTCTTGGCCCAATAACACTTAAGAAAATCTTTTCCGGTTGGAAATCCATTCCATACATCCTCAAATCCCGGAAAAATCTTAATTTCAAAATCCTTACCGGAACAGATATAATCCCTCATCTCAAAAAGAGAAAGTATATTGCCAGCCTCATCAACAACATACTCTGTCATGTCGCTGTCGATCATAACCCACTTTTCTTTCTCAGGGAGCCATACGAGATTTACTACGTGGCAATCTCCGTCATTCTTATCTTCAGGTAAACAAGTAATAAATGTGTTTTTGATTCCAATGGCTAAAAGCAGCTCGCTGAGCATAATTGAATGCCATCTACAGTTAAAGCCTGTAGGTATAGCTTTAACGTACTTATACAACGATATAGCATTCAGCCGTGTAATCCACTTTTCCTGGTTATCATGAGGCACCAACTTTGAAACAAACTGCGCCAGTTCAAAGGTCTTTTCCCATGTTGATAAATCCGAATTCTCTAAAGCCTCAAGATCCAAACCGGCTTTTTCCTTATAAAATTTCTTTATTCTGTCTCTACGTCTTTTATCCGCCTTTGTGACAAATCTTATCTTGGCGATATTATCATTGTATGGCACTGCTTCTCTAAGTATCTTCGCGTAGTCCTCAAATGTCTTATTGTTTATTTCCATGTTGTCCGCCTTTCACGAAATATTTACTCTTACTATGATTTTTATTCTTTTTATTTCTCAATAACTATCTCAGCTATTTTTACATCACATTCATCTACGTAGCCAATCTGTTCTTTCATATCCCATAGATATAGTTTTTCCATTTCATCTCCTTCAACATGAAGAAATGCTGATGTGTCTCTTCATATAACTCTCTTATTGCTGCTTGCCTTGGAGTCTCATTTTCTTCAATTCCACCCGCAGGAATTTCCCACTGTTTTCGCCAGCCATTATATCCCACAAGCAACTTATCCCCTACAATTATTATTGCGTATGATCCCGTTACATTTTCATACATTGATATATCTTTTTCCAAAATGTTTAAGTATTCAAGAAGCGTCCATCCACTTTTATTCTGAGCTAGCATATCATCCTCTCATACAAATTCGAATTCGCACTTTTGCCAGTCTATTTATTACAATTTGCTATTATCGATAATTATCTAGCGTTTTATAGTGCGTCTTTTACTGCTAACTTTTGAAAACAATAAATATCTCCGTAGACCATAAAAATCATTACTGCTAGAGTGATATGATAGAATAATCAGCTGTGATGCTACGAAAAAAATTCATAAAAATCTAATCTGGCAGTAAGTAAAAAATCGAGCTACGATAATATTTCATTTTTTCTATATCCGGCAGTAACACCCACACGTTATATCGATTATTTTCGCACACCATCGATGCCAATCCATCTTTGTCAACCGGACAGCTCAACAAACTGCGATTCTTAATTCTTTTACTACCCCAGCAGTTTAGTATCCTCCAACAATTCTCTTTACTATATATAGCACCAGTAAATGCCCCGGATAGAACACATAAAAAAGCCATTTTAATCCCTTGCCCTTTTTCCCGTTGTACATAGCAAGAGGAATAAAGCTAAGACCTGTCATGATATAATAGCCCATGGTTCTGGAAAGGGCGAGAAAGCCCACTCCTACTGCACTTCTTACAATCTGTGAGAAATTCCTGAAAAGGTAGAATAGAAATACTGAAATGACAGCAAATACTGTATAGTCAGCTCTGACCACAATCGCCAGAACAGCTATGGCGATAACTACACCCCACCCGAGCGCTGTCCTTCCGAGGCTATACTTATCTGTCTGAACATTCTTTTCCCCACGAACGAAGTCAAATAACTTCAATGCGATTATGGACAAGAAAAACGTCAGCATGATGTTCTGGTGGCCGAGGCTAATTTCCCCATCAAAAGC
>JAEEGF012133436.1_pt1 | contig 24775 bp, 23 predicted proteins | sample 9134171 | NCBI WGS metagenome assembly JAEEGF01 (sample SAMN16246542, study PRJNA631951) | gut metagenome | biome: gut microbiome; feature: rumen; material: AP-attached | host: Bos | place: Iran: Karaj | collected 2018-10 | reverse complement strand
GGCCCTCCGACACACGCTATCTCTTGTTTCAACTTTTTCAATGTCCTTGCGCTTCCTCTCTCCTGTCCCGTCCTCGTTTCCTGTCGAAAGCGGGTGCAAAAGTACAACTCTTTTTCAAACTGCCAAATTTTTTTTGAATATTTTTTCTCATTTAGGATGTAAAACTATTATTTTCAACATGATTAAAATCGAAAAAAAATTTAGCATAGCATTACATAATACTAGAAAAAACGTGTTAAAACACGAATTTTCCCCGAAATTCGGAGTAAAATTTTTCAAAAAATGAATAAAGTAGAATTACAGACTAATAATCAACTAATTATGTAATTTTCAAACATCACATCAAATGCTGTAACTTACATCTATACTACTGATTAGAAAGACTGTACAAGCAACTTTGACCACATTACAGGACAGGGAAAGCGAAATAGGTATCCGGATAAGGTTCGTTGCGCAGCGTGAAATGCCACCATTCATGAGGAAGGGGGCGGAAGCCACTGGCCGTCATGGCATCGCGGAGCAATTGGCGATTTTTGCGTTGTTCGTCGGTAATATATAAATATGTATAATGGGAACGTTCGCCAAGGAAGTCGAACGAACCGCCCATGTCAACCTCGCGGCCGGTAGATTCATCAACCAAGGTCAGGTCAAAAGTGCTGCCACGCGTATGGCCGGAATGGCGCGACAGGTAGATTTGGGGCATTATCTGACTTTTAGGGATATCGGGATAGAAGAATGGTTTCATAGCGGTATCCGACAAGTCTTTAACCCAACGCATGAAGTGATCGACTGCCATTTGCGGTCGGTAAGCATCGAAAATCTTAATGCGGTAGCCCTGTTTGCGGAGAAGAGCGGAAGCCTTTTGAAGGGCCACGGCAGCCTCGCGCGTGCAGAGTGCCACCGGAGCCTCATAACCGTCGATTCTAGCCCCCACGAAATTATAGGTGGTGTAATAGCGCATTTCAAGTATGACATCCGGCACCACATCGGTGAGGCGTACAAAGCCTGCCACCTCGTAAGGTTTGGCGACCTGAGCCGACAAACTGACGGAGTCGGCCGAGGGTATAATATCCTCGTTCGGAGCCTGCGAAGGAGAAGCAGGATGCTCATCGTCCGACGATACCGGACCAGCATTTGAAGAGGACGTGCCGCTGCTGCAAGAGCTCAGCAAAATCGTGAATGCCAACAAATAAAGCGAGAATTTACTCATAGCAGACCATTTTGTAGGAGAAACAAAATTAAAAAAAAACAAATCAGATGACAACAACTCGAAGAAAAAGTTGTAATTTTGCAACCGCAAATGTGGATAGATTTGTAATGATTGCAACCACTTGAAAAAATGCTAAAGCGTTGTTCAACTGCGACTTCATTTCAAAATCTGTTACATTTAGAACGTATTATAAAACAACTAAAATGTAACAAAATGAGTTATTTTTTCACTTCAGAGAGTGTTTCCGAAGGCCATCCCGACAAAGTGGCCGATCAAATTTCAGATGCTTTGCTTGACGAATTTCTTCGTCATGATCCTGAGAGCCATGTAGCATGTGAGACACTGGTGACGACAGGACTTGCCGTAGTCAGCGGCGAGGTGACCTGTGACGGGTATGTCGATGTGCAGTCGACGGTACGTGACGTCATCCGCGAGATAGGCTACACCAAGGGCGAGTACAAATTCGAAGCCGAAAGTTGTGGTGTTCTCAGTGCCATCCATGAACAGAGCCAGGACATCAACATGGGAGTGAGCCGTAAGGCCAAGAAAGACCAAGGAGCTGGCGACCAAGGTATGATGTTCGGCTACGCTTGCCGCGAGACGGAAGAGCTGATGCCGCTTCCCATCACGCTAGCTCACATCATACTGATTGAGCTCGGCAAGATACGCCGCGAGGGCAAACAGATGAAGTATCTGCGTCCCGACGCCAAAAGCCAGGTAACTGTGCAATACAGTGATCTCGGCAAACCCGAGCGTATCGACACCATTGTCGTCAGCACACAACACGACGAGTTTGACGCAGAAGAAGCCATGCTGCACACCATCCGCACCGACATTGAAAAAATACTGATGCCGCGAGTCATCAAGCGACTGCCCAAAGAGACGCAGAAGCTTTTCAAGGCCACTAAGGGCAAACCGGATGAGGCACAATCATACAAGCTATACGTCAACCCCACCGGCAAGTTTGTCATTGGAGGTCCCCATGGCGACACAGGCCTGACGGGTCGCAAAATCATCGTAGACACCTATGGTGGACGCGGTGCCCACGGCGGTGGAGCCTTCAGCGGCAAAGACTCGTCGAAGGTGGACCGTTCGGCAGCCTACGCCACACGCCATATCGCCAAAAACCTTGTGGCTGCAGGCCTTTGCGACGAAGTCCTTGTGCAGGTGGCCTACGCCATCGGCGTGGCCGAACCCGTAGGACTCTATGTCAACACCTACGGCACTTCGAAAGTAGGTATGACCGACGGCGAAATCGCCCAGCACGTCAAGAAACTATTCGACCTTCGCCCCTACTCCATCGTCGAACGTTTCGGTCTGAAAAACCCCATCTTCCGCCCCACAGCAGCCTACGGCCATATGGGCCGCGACCCTTACGAGGCCGAAGTCACGGTGTACAAGAACGGCAAACCGCAGCAGAAGAAGGTGCAGTTCTTCGGATGGGAGAAGCTGGATATGGTCGATGCCATAAAGAAGGAGTTTAAGATATGAACTTCACAGGACTGATAATAGGCGCCGCTACATTCTTGTGTATCGGCGTCTTTCATCCGTTAGTCATCAAAGCCGAGTACCATTTCGGCACAGGGTGCTGGTGGGCGTTTCTGCTGCTTGGGCTGATCTGCATCGCGGGTTCGCTTGCCGTTGCCAATGCCATAGCATCTACCCTGCTGGGCGTGGTGGCATTCTCGAGCCTTTGGTCCATCCTTGAGCTGTTCAAGCAACGGGAGCGCGTTGCAAAAGGCTGGTTTCCAGCCAACCCCAAGCGCCAAAAACGTCAATAAAAACTATCCGTTGCCCTATGCCACACAACGTCAACAGAAAGCCCGTCTACCCCGACCGGAGCAAGCAGTTGAAGTGGAAGCCTCGAGTCGATTTCAAGAAAATCGGCAAAGGGGTTCTGAGGTGGACTCCCATATGGATACCTATGGCGATTTGGCTGTGGCTCTTAATTCCAGACATTGTTGACGACTACCGCTTGAAACATAACTATGTTGAGACAACAGCGCGAGTGGAACGTAAATATAAAGGTGGGTGGAGATCCAATCTCAAAATGGTCAAATACTACTTCTATGTCGGCGACTCGCTTTACTATGGCTACAAGTCGCCCTCAGATTCAGTGTGGGACCAGTTGCAGCCACACTCCCCAATCGACATTGTATACGAAAAAGGCAATCCCAACAACAGCGGTTGGGCTGGATATTATAAAGACAAACAATAAAAAACAATATAAACACTTATGACAAAACTCAGCGTGAATATCAACAAGGTGGCCACCATCCGCAACGCGCGCGGCGGCAACACCCCTAATGTCAAACAATTTGCAATAGACTGCGAGCGCTTCGGCGCACAAGGCATCACAGTCCATCCGCGTCCCGACGAGCGGCATATCCGCTACGCCGACGTGTACGACATCAAGCCCATCGTAACCACGGAGTTCAATATTGAGGGCAATCCCAAAGGAATCTCGAAGAGCAAACCATATAGTTTCATCGACCTTGTCAAGGAGATACGCCCCACACAGGTGACGCTGGTGCCCGACGCCGAAGGTGTGCTGACCAGCAATGCCGGCTGGGACACCGTAAAAAACCAAGAGTACCTGAGCGATGTCGTCAAGGAATTCAAGGCCTGTAGCATACGAGTGAGCATTTTTATCGACGCCAATCCGAGAATGATAGAGATGGCAGCCAAGACCGGCACCGACCGCGTGGAACTGTACACCGAAAGCTACGCCCGTGAGTATCCTTTGGATCGCGAAGCAGCAATAAAACCATTTGTCGAAGCCGCCAAGGTTGCCCGAGACTGCGGACTCGGACTGAATGCCGGTCACGACCTCTCGCTGGAGAATCTTGCCTACTTCCGCCAGCAGATACCCTGGGTGGACGAAGTCAGCATCGGCCACGCCCTCATCAGCGACGCCCTTTATCTAGGCATTGAGGAAACCATCCACCGCTATTTGGACTGTCTGAAAGACAACGCCATTTAACCTCAAGGACCTCAGACGATGAAGATCATATTGACCGGTGCCACCGGATATGTGGGCGAAGGGACACTACTTGAATTGCTTAGAGCCGATGGTGTAGATAAAGTGCTTTCTGTCAGTCGAAAACCAACAGGCATCAAACACGAAAAATTGGAGGAATATCTGGTTCCCGACTTCATGCAGCTACAGGAAGGCGACACTCACTTCGAAGGTTACGACGCCGTGTTTTTCATTGCCGGCATCACTTCGGTCGGCACTCCCAAGGATGCATACATCCTCATTTCCCAGAAAATCCCCCTCCATTTCGCCGACATCATGCCACACAAGGAGCAGATGACCTTCATCTACCTGAGCGGAGCCGGCACCACACCCAAGGGCAAACAATTCTGGCAACAAGTAAAGAGCACCACTGAAGCAGAGATACAAACCAAAGGCTTCAAACGCGCTTTCGGTCTGCGGCCAGCCATCATGAAATGGGCCAAAGGCCAACAGCACATACAGGCGATGCAATATGCCTTTCTCCCCCTCTACCCCCTGCTACGACTACTCGGTATGGCCAACAACATGCGAGAAGTGGCCCTCGCGCAGATGGTGCTAGCACGCGACGGCCACCCACGATTTGCCATCGCCCCTAGAGACATCAAGCGATTGGCCAAAAAGATTTGAAATGTTGCTATTGCAACCTTCACTTATAGTTCTAGAAGGTTCTTCCATATCTTCGATGAAGTGCGAATTCACTTCTCTCTCACCCTTTTACCGCTAAGGTGTTCAATCTGCAGGTCCAAAACAAGGGCGTTAGAAGCATTTTTGGACATATCTGCCTCCATGTCGTAGCCCTGAGGGAAGTATTTGGCGCCCAGCAGACGCAACAGCGCATCGGTTCGTGAAGCCTCTTCAACGACATATACTCTTCCGAAACACACTACGCTCTCGAAATGGAGCCACCAGCTGTCGGGTTCCTTCACTCCCTCGCCCAGCACACAGAAAGACGCCTTGTCGCAAGCACGGATGGCATCCAGTTTGTGACCCTCTTTGGCGCAATGGAAGTACAGGTGCCCATCGTTGTAGACAAAATCCATCGGTACCGTATACGGATACCCACCGTCGCCCAGTACCGCCAACACCCCACGCCTCGCCCTCTGCAGCAGTACCACACAGTCCTCAACGGTCATCTGTTGTTTGAACCGCCGCATCGGGCGGAATACATCATTGCCAGTCTTCTTGCCCATTGCTAGATTCGTTTTTTCACACTAGTAACCCCTAGGCCGGAGCGTAGAGAAGTTATTTGCATTCGAGCTGACGGACGGGGAAGGTGAAGTAGGTGTTGGGGAAAGGTTCGTTTTTGAGTGTAAAATGCCACCATTCGCTGTCGAGGGGTTTGAAACCGTGACGCAGCATAGCTTGACGAAGGATCATGCGGTTGGCGAACTGCTCAGGGGTGATACTGCGGCCAGTAGGCGAAGTGGAGTTGTCGCCCGTGTATACGCCCGTTTCGGGGTTGCCGCAAAAGTCGGGATGACTTTCAGGGCCAAACCAGTCAAAGGTGCCGCCCATGTCGACTTCCTTTTCAGTCTGCATGTCGAAGAGTGTCAAATCGAGCGTCGATCCACGCGTATGACCACTTTTTTCCATGATGTACTCCTGCTCGAAGAGCACGCTCTTGTCGAGATCGGGATAAAAGTAGGACTTCATAGCCGTATCGGCCAAATCGGCGGCCCAGCGGACGAAGTGATCCACCGCTTTCTGGGGGCGATAGGCGTCATAAATTTTCAGACGATAGCCCTGCGCCATCAAGTCGTCGCTCACCACACGCAGGCTGTCGGCAGCCTGACGGGTGACAAGAGCAGTGGGTTGCATATAGCCATCGATTCGACAACCAACGAAATTGTAGGTGCCATAGTAGCGAATTTCAAGAATGGCATCGGGCACCGCGTCGGAAATGTTAACAAACTGGCTACTGTCATCGGTAGGGTTGACCGGAGCGGTAGGTTCTGACTTAGAACAGCAAGCAACAAACAACGTTCCACAGATGATGGCAACGTATGACAGATGTATAAAAAAACGTGATTTTTTCATTTTGAATTTACTGATTGGATAACGATTTAATTTTTGTTGTTAGTTTAAGTATCAACTATTTGGAAATGGCACCAGCAGTCGAAACATAATGCAAAGTTACTAAAAAGACTCCAAAGTGGAAAATTATTTTTCACCGAACACAGTCTGACAGAAAGAACCTGCTGCGGACCATTGTCGGACGTTCGAAAATGGCAACAAAAATACTTACCATCTTTGCACAATGGAATTGCACTTCGAGGTTGAATCTATAGATGAAGTAATGTACACTCTGTTAAAATATAACTCGTTTTTCTGCGTTTTAAAGTATATTAACCCCTATTCACCGCACATCTTCCCATGCTCCCCAATAATTCCGGCTGCAGCGAAAGCCCATACACGGCCACAGCGAAAAGGTCTGTCCGCCGGACAACATAACACCTACAGGTCCACCCACCGTCCAAAGAACGCAAACCATTTCAGCAATGCCACCATCAGCAACCAATAACACCCTTTCAAAAAAAACCAATAAGTAGTCGCCATGCTGGAAAGTCTAGGTCTCTTCGGCCTTTTTCTCGGTTGCGCCCTCTCGGCCACCATCATCCCCTTCTCTTCCGAGGCCCTGCTGGCTGCAGCCCTTCTGATCAATGACAACGTATGGGCTGTCGTCATCATTGCATCGCTAGGCAACACTTTGGGCGGCATGGTCAGTTTCCTGCTAGGCTGGCTCTGCAAATGGGAATGGCTGGAGAAATACCTCAAGGTCGACCGTCGGAAACTTGAGATGATTCGCGTAAAGGTTTCGCGTTATGGTTATTTTGCGGCATTCTTCGCCTGGCTGCCTTTTGTCGGCGACCTTATCGCCATCGCCATGGGACTTATGCGGATGAATCCATGGATTAGCGCCTTGCTAATGTTCATAGGAAAGCTTGTCCGCTACCTCGTTATCGCAGGAGTTCTCAACCTTTTCTAAAGCACTATCGCCTTTCGAACTATCGCGTTATTTCAGAATCACCTGAAACCACTTCATCCGATTTTCATCATTGCAAAAAAAAAGCGGACACTTCGAATCTAAAAAAATGTGTACCTTTGCACTTTAATGTCTAACGAGAACAATCATGAAACGGATACTGATTATCATACTGATGGCAACCACACTGACGACCTGGGCACAGAGTGGCGCTAACGGAGAGCGGAAAGCCAAGAGAGGGAAGCATCAGACGGAAAAGGCCGCCCAGAAATCTGAGCACTATAATATAGGCGTTATTCCAACGCCTCAGCAGGTTGTATTGGGCAAAGGTCTTTGCATTATCGGCAGCCAAGCATATTACAACGACTTAGAAGACTCGGCCTATGTGGCACGTTTCCCAAAACAGCACCAAGAGCAAGTGACCAGCGGTCAGACAAGCCCAGTAATAAAATACTACCGGACCGTCGACAAGATAGCAGGTGCCACCAACCAACAAGAAGCCTACCGCATCGACGTGCTACCCGACCGAATTATCATCACCTCAACGTCCGACGAAGGGCAGAGACTGGCCGGGATGACCCTGTTCATGATGCGCGGTCACTTTCACGACAGCATACCCTGTATGACCGTGACCGACTGGCCCGCATACCGCTGGCGCGGATGGATGGACGACATCAGTCGAGGACCCATCACAAACCCACGACTTGCCCACGAACAATATCTACTGCTATCGCAACGGGTCAAGATGAACTACTACACCTACTACACCGAACATACGCTCTATAACAGGGACTATCCCGACATCGCGCCTCCAAACGACCTTCCCCGCCGCTACACCCACCAGATGCTGATGGCCAACCTGCAATGTTTCGGCCATTTCGAAGAGACCCTCAAAATACCGTTTTACGACAACATAAAAGACAGTCCGTTCAACATCGACCCGTCGAAAGAAGAGAGCTACACCCTTTTGCGCAGCCAGATAGCCAACACGTTGAAACAATACCCCAAAGCCCAGTTCTTCAACATCAACTGCGACGAAACAGAAAGTCTCGGCAGCGGTCACGCCAAAGCTTACGTCGAGCAGCACGGTGCCGACGAGGTCTACTGCCAGCACATCAACCGAGTCTACGACATGGTGCAGGAAGAGTACCGCAAACAGCACTCCACCGGCAAAGGCATCGACGTCCTGATGTGGGGCGACATAGTGGCCAAGAACCCCGCCATGCTGAAACAACTGCCACGCGACATGAACTACATCGTGTGGGCTTATGGCGCCCAGGACAGTTACGCCGCCATGATAGAACCCTTCAGAGAACTGCATGAAGCGCAAGGCAACCCCTTCTGGGTGGCACCCGGCGTGAGCCACTGGAGCAGCACACCGCAGGTAGACAACTACATACGCAATATTGCCTATCTGGCACGCGACGGCCACAAAGCCGGAGCCATCGGGCTGATGAACACGGCATGGGACGACAGCGGCGAGAGTCTTTTCGGCGACTGCTGGCACGCCATGTACTGGGCGGCAGAGATGGCCTGGCATCCGCTGACGGAGACGGACCCCGTCAAGGCCGAAGCCGAGCTGAAAGAACGAGAGCGCCTGTTCAACGAGATATACAACGAGTGGTTTGTCGACAATTTCCTCTACGGTTGGGAGTGCGGCACAGAACGGGCCTTCCCCGCACAGACCCCCAAAAACTATACCGGCATGATTTACGCCGTCGGTGCACTGAACCACGACATCGACGTTGGCGAATGGTTCAACACCAGCGCCTTGATGCAGCCACTGCTTGACTTTTACCCTGAGAGCGTCGACGAGGCCACACTGGAACGTTGCCAGCGCGTCGACAACAAAGTGCGAAGCGTGCTGTCCACCATAGACAGCGCCGCCCTACCCCACTTTGCCTACGCCTGCCACCGCATCCTCACCGTCAGCGAGAAAAGCCGTCTGCGCGTGATGGTCTACAGACTACTTCATAAGAACGACCAAGCTACAGCTACCGAAGTCGACCAGTTGGCAAAACGTTACTTCCAAGACCTGCACAACCTGAAACGAGAATACCTGCGGCTATGGGACATGGAGGCCAGTAGCTATGGGCGCGATGTGATATGCGACCGCTATGACCATTTAGGACGCGAAGTGATGGCTTTGGACAGACATGTATTTGTTTTTGTGGCAGATGGAGCAAATACCAATTCAGAGGCAAACATCGTGGAAATGCGGACACTTTTCAATGACCGCCCCATCTATTACACCCTTGACGGCAGCGAGCCCGACAGCTCGTTGACACGCTACGAGGGGCCCTTCCCACTTGAGCGGTCAGCCACCATCAAAGCCATAGCCTACAACGATTACGGCGAAGGCTTGGTCAGCGAACAGTATCTTCTCTCCCACCTGGCCATGAGCGCCAAGATAAAATTACAGACCCGATATAGCGACTACAAGACCATATACAGCGCCGGTGGTCCCGAAGGACTTATCGACGGACAGCTGGGCAGCCGCGACACCTATGCCGATGGCCGTTGGCAAGGCTATTGGGGCGACAGCATCGACGCCATCATCGACTTCGGAGCCCCAAAAACTATCCACCAAGTAAGCATGCGCTTCATGCAGAACACCTTCGACTGGATTCTCTCACCGACCACCATAAAAGTCTATGCCTCAAACGACGGCAAGAAGTGGGCCCTCCTGGCAGACAAACACTTCCACATGGACCCACGCGATACGGGAATGCGTCTGAAACACTATACCGTCAGTCTCGGCACCCCAGACGGAGCGACGGATTACAGATACCTCAGGGTGGTTGTTCCCAACCCAGGTCCGCTGCCCCATTGGCATCCCGCCCCCGGGCAACCAAGCTATCTGTTTACTGATGAAATTGTTGTGAATTAAGCAGACTTACACTACCATGGTCAACGTTACCTTTAACGTTGACCATGGGCCATTGCAGCCTGTTTACACCATCATTGGTTTCAACGTCAATGCAGTCCTTTCAGGCGGCGATAGTGGCAGAACAGCAGTTCTTCGTTGTCGTCGTAGAGGTGCATACCACTGCCCTCGCAGAAGCGCCACATCTCGCAGTTGGCACACGGTGTTTTACGTTCCCCACGGGCTGTTTTCTGTTCCCGCATCCAGCCGTGGTCGCGATACTGTTGGAAACGGTTTTGCCACACATCCCACAGGTTGTCCTTGTAGATATTGCCCTGATGGAAATTGGAACGAATTGAAGTGCAGCCCGAAATGGAACCGTCGCACAGCACCGATGCCACATTGACACCGGCACGGCAGTGGAAATAGTAGTCGCGCACCTCGCCCTCATAAGCACCCAAGAAGCCCTCACAGCCATAGTTGGCATGGATGCGACCCTCGGAGCGGGTACGTTTGATAAATTCAAAGAGTCCGCGGAACTGCTCGTCATTCAGTTGTAACTCGGGGTTGTCGGCGGCACGCCCCATTGGGAAAATGGAGAACAAGCGCCAGCGTGTGACACCTATCGAAATCAAATAATCTTTGAACTCCTCCAAGCGGCTATAATTGCGCGGATTGACGCATGTCACAATATCCCACACCAAATCGGGTGTGCGGACCAGCATCTTAATGGCCTTGTCGGCCCGTTGGAAACTCAGTTCGTTACGTCGAATCCAGTTATGATCCTCTTCGAATCCGTCGAACGATATGGTGATGGAATGCATGCCACTGCGTAGCAGGCTGTCGAGACGCGCCTCGTCGAGCAGCAGTCCGTTGGTCACCATGCCCCACGGGAACCCCCGCCGGTACAATTCGAGCCCCACCTCCTCAATATCCTGACGCACCAAGGCCTCGCCCCCCGTGAAGGTGATGAAGGTCTTATGAGGATCCACATGCGGAGTGATATCGTCGATAACCTTGAGGAAGTCCTTGGCAGGCATGTCCTTCACCGCCGGCTGCTGTTTGCAATCGCTGCCGCAATGACGACAATTCATATTGCAGCGCAGCGTACACTCCCAAAAAAGGTTGCGCAATTCGTGCAGCTGTGCCTCGTTATGACGGATGCGCCGATGAAGGCCCAACGCCAAACGTTTCTTCCATCGCAGGTTTCCAACGTCCGTCATCATTTTTTGTTTTTCAGCTTCACGGTCACTTCGGCATGTTTCACACCCTGGCGCCATTTCGACATCGGACCACCGTCATTGTCTTTGTTCGGCACCGGATCGCCAAAGGAGACATCGACCAACTGATCCTGATACCAGCCGTTCTTCTTACCATCGACGTCGCGCACCAGCACCCGCACCTGTTCCCATGGGCGGTCGGTGGTTCTGACCTCAAAAGTGCCCAAAGCATCAGTCGTGTCGGCAATCTCTTTGAGCCGTTCCTGCCAATACTCGTTTGTCGGCAAGTTTTCAGGGTCGATATCGCTGTTTACCAGCACCACTTGGGCCCCTTTGACGGGTCGTCCCCTGCCGTCCAACACTTTACCCTTCACAGCAAAGTCCACCGTCGGGACGCCGTAGACCGTCACCTGCGGGTCGTTGGGTTGTGACTGTTCCACCTTCACTTCGCCAATGCCGTCCGATTCGGGGGGCACCACACGATTCTGGAAATTATCCATCGGGACACCATACATGGGCACAGCCACATGTTCCATTCCCGGGTCAGGCTGTATTTTGGAGTCATTATCAATCACCTGCTTATGGCAATGGCAAGCCTCGAGACCCAGCAGACTCATGGCGCTCAGCAGCAGCCAATTCTTCAATTTCAAATATTTGATCTTCATCTGATGATAGCTATTCATCCTGCAGCGGTGCAATCGGAGCGTCCGGTGACGACGGGTCCTGACCGATGGTGTGGTAAGACGATGTTGGAACTCCGTACATCACCTGCGGGCGGTCTTTCTTACATGCGGAAAGGCCCATCACTGTGACAATACCCAGAAGAAGAAAGCGTACCAGCTTTATGGTCATTCTTTTCATTGTTCAACAAGTTAAGTTCATCTATATAACAAACGCACAAGTCTCGCCAATATCACATCCTACTGCAAAATATTTTTATCAATAAACGAGCATCGCCGTGATTTATTGCCATACCATCAAAATAATTGTGTAACTTTGCGTCCGTTAACAACGACATCGCATCATGAGCAAGCTACTATCTATCAGCGACAAACCACTCATCATTGCAGGACCGTGCAGCGTAGAAAGCCCCGACCGGCTCAACGCTGTCGTCAAGTCCCTCGAGTCCGACCCTCGGATAGGGCTGATACGCTGTGGGGTGTGGAAGCCCCGCACCCGACCAGGCGGATTTGAAGGCATGGGTGAGCCCGCCTTACAATGGATAGCAGCGTGCCGGCAGCAAATGGCCACCCCCCTTCCCTTTTGCTGTGAGGTGGCACGGCCCGAACACGTAGCGCTATGTGTGCAGTATGGCATTGATGCCGTGTGGCTAGGTGCACGCACCAGCGTCAACCCCTTCCTGGTCGGCGAACTGGCAGAAGCAATGCGCGGCACCCATCTGGCCGTGATGGTCAAAAATCCCATCACGCCCGACATATCGCTGTGGATCGGCGCCCTCGAGCGACTGAAGCAAGCCGGCATAGACGACTTGGCCGCCATACACCGCGGTTTTTCCACCTACAACAACTTCGGCTACCGCAACAATCCCCTGTGGGAGATACCCATTGAGTTGCGACGCCGCATGCCCGAAGTGCCACTGCTGTGCGACCCCAGCCATATTGGCGGACGACGCGAGCTGGTGGCACCCCTGTCGCAGATGGCCCTCGACCTACACTTCGACGGTCTGATTGTCGAATGCCACCCGGAACCAGACAGCGCCCTCACTGACAGCCAGCAACAGATAACGCCCAACGAACTGATCACGCTGCTCGACAACCTGAAGCCACGCACCCACAAGGAAACCGGTCCCAGCGACCTGCAGCGCATGCGAGAACAACTCGATGTCATCGACGCCGAAATATTGCGGTTGCTCAGCCAACGCATGAAGATATCAAAAGATATAGGCACCATCAAGCAGGCCCACAACATGCCCATCTACCAACCCCACCGATGGCAACAAGTGCTGGACCGCCAAATGCAAGCAGCACGTGAGCTAGGGCTTGATGAAGAATTTGTACGCGAGCTGACCGAGAAGATACACGGCGAAAGCCTGCGCATGCAGAAATAAAAAAAAGGCATCCAATCGGATGCCTTCATTTTTCTGTTTTCAGTCAGGTGCTTATTCAGCGCAAGGAACAACGGAAACATAAGATCTGTCTTCGCGGCCTTTGTGGAATTTCACCACACCGTCGCACAGAGCGAAGAGGGTATGATCCTTACCCATGCCAACATTCTGGCCAGGATTGTGGACCGTACCACGCTGACGGACGATAATGTTGCCAGCGATGCACTGCTGACCGCCAAAAATCTTAACACCTAAACGTTTGCTTTCGGATTCACGACCGTTACTGGAACTACCGACACCTTTTTTATGAGCCATAATATATACGTTTTAAAAGGTTAGTAACTAAATTAATTGATGCTATCGATTTTTATCTGGGTCAGATAATCACGATGGCCGTTCATCTTCTGATAGCCTTTGCGGCGAATTTTCTTGAAGACGAGCACTTTCTTGCCTTTCAGATGTTTCACTACGGTAGCTTTGACGCTGGCGCCATTGATATAGGGCTGACCAACAGTTACGTTACCATCATTGTCCTTGAGCATCACGGTGTCAAAAGAGACCTCGCTACCTTCCTCATTCTGAAGACGGTTGACGAAGATCTTCTGATCTTGGGCGACCTTGAATTGCTTTCCTGCGATTTCTACTATTGCGTACATTATAAATAATTTAAAATTGTTTATTTTTCCACAAAATGGAGTGCAAAAGTACTACATTTTTCCGATATGGCAAAAATATTTTTCTATAAAAATTCCTTTATATTAAAAATCAACCATCTAACACATTAAAAATAGAGTTTTACAGCTCCCAAATCGGTACATTCTTCGAGCAATTGGCGCATGGTTTTTCCCGTTTTTGGGTGTCGAAAGTCAGGTATTATCTGTACCAGAGGTTCCAAAACAAAACGGCGGTCCTGCATTCGCGGATGGGGCAGCGTCAGGTGCGGGCTATCCATCATGGTGCTGTTGTAGAAAATCAAGTCGATATCCATGGTGCGCGAAGCGTAGCCTACAGCTCCCTGGGGTCGCACCCTACCCAGCTCTTTTTCAATATCCAACGCAATGCGAAGCACCTCGTCGGCCTCCAAATTGGTATCCACCACGACAGCCTGATTCAAAAAGTTCTGTTCGGCCTCGAAGCCCCACGGCTCGGTCTCGTAGAGGCTCGATGCACACGACACCGTGCCGATGCGACTGGCCACTTCACCCACCGCGCGCATCAGCAATGGCACGCGTTCTCCCACGTTGCTGCCCAGCAGCAGCACCACGCTGTTGTTTTTCCACTGTCCACGGTAGGTACGCTTCAGGTCCTGTTCGGCCAACAGACCCAAAAAGGAATCGCGCGGCACCTCCTTGGCGCCCAGTGAAGCCAAGTGAGGCGTATACATCTGAGCATCGACAAAGCGGAAATTGTGCAAGGTGCAGAATTCCACCATCCGAGCGAAGGCCACTTTGGAAGCATTATCGACCAAATGAAACATCGACTCGCCACAGAAATAGTCGCTCAAGCTGACGCCGTAAAGGCCGCCAACCAGTCGTCCGTCGAGGTAGGTCTCGAACGAATGGGCGAAGCCCTGCCGGTGCAATTCGCAGTAGGCGTCGATGAAATGGGATGTAATCCAACTCTCGCCACAGGCCTCGTCGCGTTTCACATGGGAGCAGCCCTCTATCACCTGACGGAATGCCGTGTCGACACGCACCACCATACGGCCGCTGCGAAGCAGGCGGCGCAGCGTTTTCGAACAGCGAAACTCCGAGGGTCGGAGCAACATACGAGGGTCGGGCGAATACCAGAAAGGCACCCCATCCTTGTCATCGTACCACGGAAAGATGCCCATGTAGTAGGCGTTGAGCAGCCATTCGGGTGTCATTTCACCGCCGAAAGCCAGGAAACCGTCGGCTTCCGAGAGCCGCGGGTCGGGGAAGCCCACCGAATCGTCGTTCAGTCTAAAAACCATTTAATTGTACGATTATTTCTGCGTCAAAAAAAGCCCCGGCAACATAGCCGGAGCTTTATCTTTGTTAGAGGTCAGCAATTATTTTTTGGTGAAGACTATAGCCTCTTCCACTTGACCAGTTTCATCATCGACGATGACCATTTCCAATTCATTGCCTCTGACAGTGAAACCAGCTGTACTCTCACCGTCTTGGTCCACGACAGTTATGCTGCCCGTACCTTCGGTGGCAGTGCCTTCATAGGTATAGGTGAACGGTGCAATATCAGTGTAAGACGGGTTACTCTGGCCATTGAGAGTGTACGACATAACAACATCAAACGAGCCATTGGTGGCATCGTTGAATTTGAGTGTAGCATCTGTGGTGTAGACCCATGTGCCGTCCTCATCTTCATCCGTTACCGTTTCAGAGTAAAGCCACTGGGTACCCACCAGCGGTCCGTTAGCGTCTTCATTGTCATCGCCACAAGCGGTCAGGCCGAGCGTGGCAATTGCCATCATGGCAAAAAAGAAAATTTTTTTCATGTTAAATCTGTTTTTCATGTGTTAATGAGTTTATTTTTATCGAACGGCACGAAGGGTGTCATGGGTGCCTCAATCCTTTGTACCATACGTCGACCATACAATAACGTTGAATGTCTGTTCTTATTGTATAGTTTTCATAACATTATCCACAATGGATGAAAGTCTTCACCAGCTCCAGCGTCTTCTCAGGATCGTTGCCAATCTCGGCGCGCAGGTTGCGGTCGTTGAATGCACGCAAATCCTTGATGATGCCGTCAATCAGTTGCGGAGCGAAGACACCCTGTTCCTCGTAGAGGGCGCGGTCGCGTTCCAGAAGATCAGCGCTTGCGGCGCAACTGTCGGGCAGTGTGTCGAGGCGGTTCAGCACCTCTTCATGCTCAAAGATGTTGACACTGACATAGCGATCCTTGGCATACTGGACAGCATTGTCCATTTCGAAGCCATGGCGAGCGGCGACGGTCATACCGGCCAGCAGCAGATAGACGTTGGCGCTGCCGTCGGGGGTGCGGAGCTCGATAGTCTGTTTGTAGCTGAAATCCACTTCTTCCTTAGGTTCCAAGGGGTTGCAGTGCGCCATCATATTGCCGCTACCCTTGGTCCAACCCAGCGGTACGCGTACCATGGCGCTACGGTTGCGGTCGCCCCAGCAGATGTTGGTCGGAGCCTCCTGATGGGGCACCAGACGGAAGTAGCTTGTCGGGTTGGTGTCGCCGAAAGCGGTCAGCGAACCCGCCAAACTCAGGATGCCGGCAATGGTCTTGTGAGCCACCTCGGTCAGGCCGTTCTCACCGACATACATGTTTTTGCCGTCCTTGCTTACGCGGGTATGGATGTGCATGCCGCTGCCAGCCTTACCGACAGTGATTTTGGGAGCGAAGGTGACGGTGATGCCGTATTCGTGGCCCAGTTCGCGCATGATCCACTTGGCGATGACCAGCTGGTCGGCCGCATCTTCCAGAGTGGTAGGCAGAAACTCGATTTCATTCTGTTCATACATGGTGTCGCCCACGGTGAAGTTACCCACCTCGCTGTGGCCGTACTTGATGAGACCACCGCATTCAGCTATCAGCTTCATGGCATGGGTGCGGAAGTCCTCAAATTTGCAGAACGGCATCGAAGCGTGGTAGCCGCGCTGGTCGGCCGGCAGGTAGTCGTCCTGCTTGTCAGCGATGACATAATACTCCAGTTCGCCCATCACCTCGAACTCCATACCACCGGTAGCCTTGCGGAAAGACTCACCAGCCTTGTGGAGCGTATATTCGGGAGCCATCTCGAAAGGCTCACCATCCTTGGTATAGAAATTGCAGAGGATGTCGAGTGTGGGGATTTCGGCGAAGGGGTCAATGAAAGCGGTGCGGAAGCGTGGAATGACGTAGAGGTCGCTGCTGCCGGCTTCAAGGAAGGGGAAGAGACTGGAGCCGTCGACGCGTTCGCCAGAGGTGAGCACATCGCGGATGTGATCGTAGCTGTTAATGACAAAATTCAGTGTTTTCAGGCGTCCGTCGTGGGCCATGTAGCGGAATTTCACCATTTCGATTTCCATTTCCTCGATAACGCGCATCATGTCGTCGCGAGTGAATTGGCTGGCCGGTTTCTGCAAGAAGGCGACCAATCTGTTCGGGTTTAATTTATAGCTATTTGCATTCATTTTTAACTCTTTTTTTTTTTTATTGGGGATGCAAAGATACTAATAAATTGAGAATTGGGGATTGAAAAAGTAAAATCTTTTTGTGAAGGGGACTATTAGTGGGGAAGTGTGATTGGCCTGCAGCGGTGGCGCCATTCAGGCATTGCCCAAAAGAAAGAACGTCCCCGACAATGCCGTGGGACGTTCTTTCAGTTTGATACCAGGAACAGAAGCAGTATCTGCTTCGTTCTGCCGTCACGAATTCATGGTAGCTTCAATTTCGGCGATGGTCTTCGGAATGGGTTTGCCGAGCACGCGACAGCCGTTATCGGTGATGAGAATGTCGTCTTCGATGCGGATGCCGCCGAAGTCCTTCCATTTCTCGAGTTCGTCGAAATTAATGAAGTCCTTGTTTGTGCCATTGGCCTTCCACTGGTCGATGAGTGCCGGGATGAAATAGCAGCCCGGTTCGTCGGTGAGAACGAAGCCCGATTGCAGACGACGACCGCAGCGCAGGCTGCCCAAGCCAAATTGGTCGGAGGGGCGAGTTTCGTCGTCGTAGCCGACATTGATCTGACCATAGTTTTCCATGTCGTGGACATCCAGACCCATCATGTGGCCGAGGCCGTGAGGCATGAGGAGGCTGTGGGCACCGTTGGCGACGATGTCGTCGACATTGCCACGCAGTATGCCGAGGTCTTTGTAGCCCTTGGCCAGCACACGGCTGGCAGCGGTGTGGACCTCCTGGTAGGTGATGCCCGGACGGGTCACACGGATAGCCTCCATATTTGCATCGAGCACAATCTGATAGATAGCCTTCTGGCGTTCGTTATAGCGACCGCCCACAGGCACGGAACGAGTGATATCGGAGCAGTAGTTCATAGCCGTTTCGCAACCGGCGTCCATGACGAGCATGCGGCCTTCCACCAGTTTGTTGTTATGGCCGTGGTTGTGAAGCGTCTCGCCGTGGATGGTCATGATGACAGGGAAACTGACAGGGCCGTTGCCTTTCCAAGCTTCGCCTTCCATGAATCCCGCCAGTTCGTATTCGTACCGGCCAGGCATGGCCATACGCATGGCGCCGACGTGCATGTTGTAGGCTGTGGCAATGGCCTTCTCGATCTCGTCGATTTCCTCCTGGCTCTTGATGCTGCGCTGTTTCACACAAGCCTTGATGAGGTCCATGGAAGCGTAACGGGTGACGGCACCGTAATCAATACCCAACAGGACACTGATTTGACGAATGATGTCGGCGCGATAGGGGGGCAAGTAGTGGATTTTGCGAGCCTCGCCGATGGTCTTGGTGCAGAGAGTCTGCAGTGCTTTCAGGTCGCCGCTATTGTCGACGCCCACCGAAGCAGCCAGTTCCTTGACGCTGGGCAGGGGGCCCGTCCAGATGATATCGTCGATATCGTAGTCGTTGGCGAAGATGTAGTCCTTGCCGGTGTCGCAGTCGAGGACACCCACCAAATCTTCGCGCTGGAGGCCGAAGAAATAGAGGAACGTGCTGTCCTGACGGAACCAATAGGTATTGTCGGTGTAGTTGCAGGGAGCTTCGTGGTTGCCCGGCATGATGATAAGACCGTGGCCTATGTCTTTGCGCAGTTGCTCACGGCGTGCTATGTATGTCTCTTTCTTGAACATGATATGATTATTTTTGATTTTTCAGTAGCATGACGATTGTCCGAAGACGTATGTTTTAACGGAAAAAAAGCGCCATTATTGCAGCTGATTGTTTTTATTTTTCCATGATGCTTTTGCCATGGGCAAAAAAAGGTGGGGCCGCATGTACCGCCCCACCCAGGATTTTGTCAAGTGTGGACCACCATGGTCCAATAGGTCAATCAATTATTTCACGTTATGTTTTCATACAACGATGACGTTGTCGCCATCGATGCGCACAAAATTATTTTCCAGCGTTCTCGTTTACAGCCAGATACCAATCATAGAGTTGTTTGATACCGTCTACCAGTTCCACCTTGTGGCGCCAACCCAAGGCATGGAGCCGTGAGGGATCGGTCAGTTTGCGGGGAGTGCCGTCGGGTTTGGAGGCGTCGAAAAGGATGGAGCCTTTGTACCCCACGGTGGCAGCCACCATGTGGGCCACTTGCGCAATAGTATGCTCGATACCCGTGCCGACATTGAGGAACGAGGTGCCCATATCGGCCAACTGTCGTGCGTCGACCCGATGCAGCAGAAAGACACAGGCGTCGGCCATGTCCTCGCTCCAAAGAAATTCGCGCAAAGGCTCACCAGTCCCCCAAAGGGTGATGGATCCGTTGTGGATGTTGAACCGTTTGTCGAGTGCGTTTTTGACGCTTTCAGCGCCGTCGCTGGGAGCGATGCCCTCCACGGGATGACGTTCCAAATCGGAAAGCAGCGCCTTGTCGTCGCCATCCATAACGCATTTCGCCAGATGGATTTTGCGCACCATGGCTGGAAGCACATGCGAATTCATCAGATCGAAATTATCGTTGGGACCATACAAGTTGGTCGGCATTACCGAGATGTAGTTGGTTCCATATTGGCGGTTGAAGGCCTCGCACATCTTCAGACCCGCTATTTTGGCTAAGGCATAAGGTTCGTTGGTCGGCTCGAGCGATGAGGTCAGTAAAGCACTCTCCGAGATAGGCTGTGGTGCCATTCGCGGATAGATGCAGGTGCTACCCAAAAAGAGCAGCTTCTTGACATCGTGTCGGAACGATTCGCCGATGACGTTCTGCTGAATCTGGAGATTTTGATAAATGAAGTCGGCCGGATAGGTGGAATTGGCCATAATGCCCCCCACCAAGGCCGCTGCCAGCACGACATATTCGGGCCGCTCACTGTCGAAGAAATCGCGAGTGGCGACAGGATCCAACAAATCCAATTCGGCATGGGTGCGACCGATGATGTTATGGAAACCCTGTTCGTGCAACACACGGCAGATAGCCGATCCTACCAGACCACGGTGTCCGGCGACATATATTTTAGCGTCCTGATTCATTTCTTAAGTGAAGACAGATCGTGTTCAACCATGATTCTGACCAGATCCTCAAAGCTGGTCTTTTGGGGGTTCCAACCCAAGCGCGTACGTGCCTTGGTAGGATCACCCAGCAGCTGCTGCACTTCGGCAGGACGGAAGAAGCGAGGGTCGACCGCCACCAGCAATCTGCCAGTGTTTTTGTCAATACCCTTTTCGTCAATGCCCTGACCCTGCCATTCGAGTTCGATGCCCGCATAGTGGAATGCCAACGTGACAAATTCGCGCACCGAATGGTTTTCTCCAGTGGCTATGACATAGTCTTCCGGCTCAGGCTGTTGCAGCATCAGCCACATGCATTCGATATAATCCTTGGCATAGCCCCAGTCGCGCAGCGCATCCAGATTGCCCAGATAGAGACAATCCTGTACGCCCATGGCGATACGGGCGGCGGCCAGCGAAATCTTACGGGTGACAAAATTCTCGCCACGACGCTCGCTCTCGTGGTTGAACAGGATACCATTGACAGCATATAAGCCATACGACTCACGATAGTTCTTCACAATCCAAAAGCCGTACTGTTTGGCCACGCCATAGGGGGAACGCGGATAGAAGGGCGTTTCCTCCGTCTGTGGAATCTGCTGCACAAGGCCGAAGAGTTCGGAGGTGGAAGCCTGATAGACACGGCAGCTCTTGGTCATGCCCAAGATGCGTACAGCCTCAAGCAGTCGGAGTGTTCCGACAGCGTCGACTTCGGCAGTGTATTCCGGCACGTCGAAGCTCACCTTTACATGGCTCTGCGCCGCCAGGTTGTACACCTCGTCGGGACGCACCTCCTGCAGCACGCGGATGAGCGAACTGGAATCGGTCATGTCGGCATAGTGCAGGTTGACCAGGCGTTTGCGGTGCATGTCACGCACCCATTCGTCGAGGTAGAGGTGTTCGATACGTCCGGTGTTGAACGACGACGAACGTCGTATCAGTCCGTGGACTTCATATCCTTTCTGCAGAAGGAATTCGGCCAGAAAAGAACCATCCTGGCCCGTGATACCGGTGATTAGAGCTGTCTTCATTGCGATACAAGTTGGTTGAAGTGGACTTGATAGTTATTTGTCCTGTTTTTTGTCGAGGTCGCAGTAGATACTGTTGTTACTGATAAACTCGGGCACGATGGCCTTCATCTTGGCCACAATCTTACGGTCGTCGAGCGTGAACATGATGTCCTGCAGTTCGGCATAAGCGATGTCGATATCCTCAATAGGATACTTGCGCACCTCGGCACGAAGGATTTTGGGGTGATAGGTCGGAATGTTGTTTTCCTTGGTGGCCAGCAGCTCCTCGTAGAGCTTTTCGCCCGGACGCAGACCGATTTCCTTGATTTCTATTCCTTTGAGACCGGAGAGCTGAATCATCTTCTTGGCCAGGTCATATATCTTGACCGGTTTGCCCATATCGAAGACAAAGATGTCGCCCCCCTGCCCCATAGCGCCAGCCTCGAGCACCAAGTTGCAAGCCTCGGGGATGGTCATGAAGTAGCGGATGATGTCCTTGTGGGTGACGGTGAGCGGACCGCCCGCAGCCAACTGTTTCTTGAACAGCGGGATGACGCTACCGTTGGAGCCCAGTACATTGCCGAAACGTGTCGTGACGAAATGGGTCTTCTCGGTCGAACGGCTCTGGATGTAAATTTCAGCCATGCGCTTGGTGGCGCCCATCACATTGGTGGGATTGACCGCCTTGTCGGTGGAGACCATGACGAACTTTTCGGCACCATACTTGATGGCCAAATCCGCCACATTTTTCGTGCCAAACACATTGACATAGATAGCCTCATAAGGATTCTCCTCCATGAAGGGAACATGCTTATAGGCGGCGGCATGATAGACCAAATCGGGACGGAACATCTCGAAGACCTCCTCCATGCGCGCCTGGTCCTTCACATTGGCGATGACGAATTCCATCGCGTCGATGGATTTCTTGTAAGGCTCGTTGTTGCGCAGCTCAAACTGCAGGTCATAGAGCGGCGACTCAGCCTGGTCGAGCATAATGATCTTCGCAGGCTTGTACTGCAGCAGCTGGCGGCAAATTTCGCTACCGATAGAACCCGCGGCGCCAGTGACAAGCACCGTCTTGTCGAGCACCTCACGCACCACGTTGATGTTGTCAATCTTGATAGGCTCGCGTTCCAGCAAGTCCTCAATCTTAATATCCTGAATCTGGTTGGCCGAGAAGGTGCCGTTCATCCAGTTCGAGATATGTGGCACCGCCTTGACCGTCAGACCCAAGTCGAGGGCACGATTGGTGATGGCCTGTTTGTGCATCAGTCGGATTGTGGGGATGGCAATGATAATCTGCGAGATATTCTTGGAAGCCACAAACTTCGGGTTGAGCACGTCGCGAGCTCGCATGACCGGGATGCTGTCCAGCTGCTGGTTCACCTTTGACAGGTCGTCGTCAATGAATGCATGGACCTTATATTCGAAGTGGATATCCTGTTTCAGGGCGTTGTTGGCGATGACACCGGCAGCACCGGCTCCATAGATGACCAAATTCACCTCGCGGCGACGCCGTTTGAAGTACTGGTTGTAGATGTACAGTATCATAAAACGTTCCAACAACATCATTAGGGCCATCATCGAGAAGAGCATGGTGGTCAGTCTGTAGGACGGCATCGTATTAGGAACCGTCGGTACAACCTTGAACTTGTTGTTCAAGAAATTCAGCGCTATGCACACCACGGCCGAAAAAAGGCAGGCCAGCAGCACCCTGAAGATGTCATTGAGACCCATGTGGCGGATAATACTTCGATAGGTCTTGAAGACGTAAAAGAAGAACATCATCACCACGAAGCTGATACAGAAATTGATAAAGATGGAATGACCTGTCATTGCAGTATCCAACCGCCATGAGAACAGCTCGGAGAGGGCAAATGCGCCGACAAACAATATCACATCGAAAACCAACATGATCCATCCGGGAACCGTTGAATGGCGATATCTTTTCACCAAATTGTAGAATAATTTCTGAAACATAGTCGTTGTTTTTTATCTCTAGTTATCAGTTAATTTACATATATTAAAGTCTTTCGTCGACCCACTCACGCGGAAGCAATCCTTTCACATCGTAGACCACAGCGGGTTGCGGTGCCAGCCGGCGTGCATCGTACGAAGCAAACTGACGGTGGGCCACAGCCAACAGCAAAGCGTCGTAAGTGGCATCGTCGGGCACGCTGCCAACTACTTCGATACCACAAGTTGTACGCACCTCGTCGGCGTCGACCCATGGGTCGCAGACGGTGATATGCGGGGTGAATTCGCGCAAGGTGTGATAGATATCCGCCACCTTGGAGTTGCGGATGTCGGGACAATTCTCTTTAAAGGCGAACCCCAGAATCAAGATGCGAGCATCTTTGACTCGCACCCCCTTGAGGTTCATCAGTTTCACCAGTCTGTTGGCCACATAGGCCCCCATGCCGTCGTTCAGCCGACGGGCATTGGACATCACCCGAGGCAGGACGCCGTACACCTGTGCCTGGGCAATCAGATAATACGGATCGACGCTGATGCAATGTCCGCCCACCAAGCCAGGCTTCATGGGGATGAAATTCCACTTGGTGGCAGCGGCGGCCAGCACATCGCCCGTATCAATGCCCATAGCATTGAAAATCTTGGCCAGTTCGTTCATAAAGGCAATGTTGACGTCGCGCTGACTATTCTCGATGATTTTCGATGCTTCCGCCACGCGGATGGAGGGCGCCTTATGGGTACCCTGGGTCAGCACGCTGCCGTATAGGCTGTCGACCAACGTGGCCGCCTCGGGAGTGGAACCCGAAGTCACCTTACAGATATTCTCCACGCGGTGCAGCTTGTCGCCGGGGTTGACACGTTCAGGACTGTAACCCACAAAGAAATCACTGTTGAAATGCAACTGTGACGCCGCCTCCAAAGCAGGTACACACACCTCTTCGGTGACACCCGGATAGACGGTAGACTCGTAGATCACCAGATTGCCTTTGCACAAGACGCTGCCCACCATACCAGATGCTGCAAGCAGCGGCTGCAAGTCGGGACGGTTGTTGGCATCGACAGGTGTCGGAACCGTGACGACATAGATGTTGCAGTCGGCCACATCGTCCAACCGGTCGGTGCAGCGCATTCCATGGTCGCGGAGTGCGGATTGCAGCAGCTCGTCGTCGACCTCCAATGTGGAGTCATGCCCCTCGTTGAGCATTGCCACACGACGACTGTCGGTGTCGAAACCCACCGTAGGGTAGCGAGTGGCAAACAGACGAGCCAGCGGCAGGCCCACATAGCCGAGTCCTACAACACAAATCCGTATACCGTCGAG
>JAEEGF012074768.1_pt1 | contig 24776 bp, 15 predicted proteins | sample 9134171 | NCBI WGS metagenome assembly JAEEGF01 (sample SAMN16246542, study PRJNA631951) | gut metagenome | biome: gut microbiome; feature: rumen; material: AP-attached | host: Bos | place: Iran: Karaj | collected 2018-10 | reverse complement strand
TCTTGCGCATGGCACGTGCATTGGTCATTTTCCCTGGCGGATTCGGAACGCTCGACGAGGCTTTCGAAATGCTCACGCTTATCCAGACCGACAAGTACGCCCAGCAGATGCCGGTCGTCATCTTCGACTCCAAGTTCTGGAAGACCGCCCTCAACTGGGACTTCTTTGCAGAAACAGGCATGATAAACCCCGAAGACCTCAAGCTCTTCAAGTTCTGCGACACCGTTGACGAAGCCTACGACTTCATCACGGATGCTCTCACGAAACAAAGCGAAGGACAGGTCACGTTTGCAAGAACCCATGTCGAAGAATTCGAAAGCAAGAAAAAATAAAATACAGCAATCCTGAACAAGACTATATGTCATGCCCGCCCCCGAGCGGGCTTTTTCTTGCGCACTGTCATGCCGGACTCCGTTCACTTTGACTACTTGCAGTTGACGCTTCGCGTCAGCAATTTCGGCTCAATCATAAAATCAAGCAAGCTTGATTTTGCGATACTCGCCTCGAATGCTATTTAGTGCTTAGTAGTCATGGTCCGCGAATGGGGACGGCATCAGTTTTTTTAGGCATATTCCATTGCATTTTTTTAAATTTGAACCATGTTCTGGAACAACTTGGCAGAAATAATGGACCGGGTTTCACGCAATCTGGCATTGCGTCCAAACTACACCATGGAAGAGTACCAACGGTGGTTCGACCACAATCCCGACTTCAAGCACAATGGTGATGCCGAACGCATTGAACTGGTTGAGCCGCTTTCGCTCACAGGTACAAACCAACTCTATCGTGCGAAACTTTGGCTCCAGCACCCCCGCGACGAAAAGCGTTATGACGAAAAAGAAATCGTCGTAAAAATTTGCAAGTACTGGGCGCATTCCGGCAAGAACCGCCTGCACCGCCTGAACATGCTCCTGAGCGCATTCCAAGATGAAATCCGCATCAACAACCTTGTCCGTGCAACAAACATCGAAGGCGTTGTCCAGACCTTTGGCGGAGGCATTGCGGGCCGGCACCCCTACCTCAAGCTAGAGTTTATCAAAGGCTGTTCCATCGACCGCATCATCAAGCCCAAACTCACGGACGAAGAACTTTTGCAGCGAGTCGCCCAAATGGCTTACCTCGCAAACACTATAAGCCAGCTTCATTACTACCAAATTGTGCACAAGGACCTCAAGCCCAAGAACTTGCTCCTGTGCCAGAATCCGGCTCACAAAAACAACCACAAAATTTTGATTTGCGACTTCGGTTACGCCCAAGCCAAAATGCGCGAAACCGTTAGCGAAGGCGGTGGACAGGCTACGCCATGCTACAGCGCTCCTGAAATCGCCCAGTCTAGCGAAAATATCACCTACGCCGTCGATTATTTCAGTTTCGGCGCCATCATGCACGAATACTTGACCGGGCGTAAGCTTTTCCCCAAAGCCAAGGATATCTACAACGAAGACGGGCATGTTGCGTCAAGTCGCTACATGGAATACATCAGAAATGGTCGCGAAAATGTGTTTTGTGACGACCGTTTCCCAGAAATCCACGACTGGATTGACAGCCTCACCACATTCGACAGTACCGAACGCATGAAGCGTTGCCCGAACCTGTTCGCACTCGCCCACAAGCTCCGCGAAGAGGTCAACGCCCAAAATTTCCGCGACGTGAACACCGATTTTCTGTGGAATCAGCTAAACGAATACGGAAAACGTACTTTTTAGCTACAAATCTACAGCATTCTGCTGATGATTTGTTTATATTCATTGGTATGAAGAAAATATTGGGCATACTACTTACACCATTCAAGGTGTTTAAAATTCATCATTACATCACACTTATAGCTTTTATCGCTATAGGTATATTCAACTTTCAAACGACTTTCGATCCGACTATCCAGCAACTGCGGCAAGAAAAGGACATCCACCAGTCGTTCGAAAAGTGGTGGAACGAACAGCGAGCTGAAGAATTCAAGAAGGTCGGTCTTACACCAGACAAAACTCTAAAGAAACAGGAATTCGAGCTCTACAAGGAGCGCTACCACGTCGAGAATCCTACACCGATAGTCGAGGATCGCGTTGAGCAAATGAAGAGCGAGTTCCGTGAATGGTGGGAAAACCAGGGCGGTAAAGAACAATACATAGCAGATCACGGCAACTACCCCACCGATAAGCAATACGAGGCGGAACTTGAGAAATGGATAAACAATTATAAAGACAAATTCGCACGTTACCGTTGGGCATACATTCCTAGCCGCAGCAACACAGAAAGCTTGCTCACGTGCAGCATCCTGTTTCCCAGTTTATGGTCTTACCTCTTCTTTGTTTTGTTCTTCATGTTCGCGCTTATGCAACTTGAAAAGCGCTGGAATACTTTGTACATATACGCTTACGCAATCGTGATTGCAATTATAAGCGGTTTCTTTGTCGATTTGCTCGTCAATACTTCGTTCTTTGAACAGTTTGCGTCGGAACGCTATATGGGCGTAAGCCTTATGGTCTGCTTCTTGCTAGGAGCAAACACGTTCGACAGGGATAGAGAGACGCTCCCTTCTTACGTCTGCAAAATTTCGGAAGCAGGATTGGTCATCAGCATGGCGATTGACTGGTTCTTGAATCCTGGGATTTTCAATGCAGTCGCCGTGGAATCGCCCATATTCTTTGCGTTAGGCGGTCTTGCCGGATACTACATGCCGCACCGCAGTGAACCTGCAACTGTAACAACCGCGCAAACTCACGAAAACGCCGAAAAGGTTGCACCCGGTGAACGCGCTCGAAAAATGATTAGCAAAGGTCTTGAAGAAGCGAATAACGGATCGACTGAAAATGCGTCACGATTACTGCAATACGGGTTGACTGCTCTTTTGCAAGAGGAACCAGTCAAGTTCCAAGATGTCAAAGATGCCGTAAACAAGATTGTAGGCTGCTATATCGAACTTCCAAGTACGCAATGGTTTGAATGGGGAACGACGGCAAAGCAAAAGAACATTCCTGAAGCCGCTATTGTGCTTCTCGAAAAAGGAATTGCCAAAGAAAAGGATCCCGGTTTTATCCGCCGTGCTCATTTAGATATTGGCGAACTCCGCATCCAGACAAAGCTAGATGTAAATGTCGCCATGGATCATTTGGCTAAAGTCATCAAGGAAAAAGACGACGATAATCTTGCCGAACAAGCTAAAAAGCTCATGGAACAAGGCAAGGACATTCTCGTTCAGCAGGCGTACGCCCCCACAAGGACGTTTAAAGTATCCAGTTAAAGCTTGCTGTATGTCGCCCCGCACTTGTTGCGGGGCTAGTTGTTTTGTAATAAAACTGATGCCGAAACAAGTCCGGCATGACAGCGTTTGCTGTGTCATCCTCGACCGTCAGGGAGGGGATCCAGTGCGGAAACCCTTCACGCGTCACTCCGGATTTGTACAAGTACAAAGCCCTTCGGCTCAGCTATGAAAATGCTAGCATTTTCGCAGCGTTCGCCTTGGTTGCTTTTATTCCGGGGCCAGCTTATACGACATTACTTCACGATGAACTTGTTAGCGGAAAGGCCTTGAACCTGAACGAGATAAACTCCGCTCTTGAGCACGCTCACATCCATCGTTTCGTTCATGCCTTGCGCTTTCTTTTGCATCTGCACGTTACCGAGTACGTCGACAATCTTAATGGTCTTGCCAACAACAGAACGCGGCAAATTGAGCGTTAGCGTACCCGCAGCAAGCGATACGCCAATCGTCGCTTTCGCCACAGATTTCGGCAAAGCGGAACGCGGCTGTTCTACTTTCTTCGTCATTTCGTCATAGCGTTCCACAACAGCCATCAAGTACCACGTGCTGTGCGGCAGCCACTGTTCGTCCCAGCGCCACACCTGCCAGGCTTCCTTCTTTGCGTCAAAGCCTACAGCGGCAACACCATCGTCAGTCCAGGCAATTCCAGAACCATCTTGATTCTTGCCGCTGATACCGTTCGCAATGCCGCCTTCAAGCGTAGCATCGTAATTCGACTGGCCATCGTACTTTTGCGGATTCTTGAGCCCCTTGCCATGCATCATGCATGTGGCATACGGATTCTTGCCCAAAATCCAGTCGAGCTGGTCAGTTGCATACTTCTGCACGCTATCGGCAACGTTTTGATTCAAAGAGCGAGCTGCATATACCGCAGCAGCAGAAAGGCTTGCGATACGAGCGCTTTCGCCCTGCCACCAGTAACCGCTCTCGTTGTCGTGCGGGATAAAGAATCCGTCCTTTATTTTGTCCTGAGTCTTGTAAGTCTGGCGGGCATAACCGAACGGATTATCCACCTTGTTCGTAATAGAGACTAGCCAATTGAGATGAGCCTTGACAGCATCCATGACCTTACTAAAATGCGGATTATCGCAGGTAGCACCTAGCCTATCGACGCAGCTCCAATCAATAAGATCAAAATTAGGGTTCTTAGCATCCACGCTAATAGGCCCTTCGATTTCCGCATAGCGAACAAGTGCAATCAGCGGGAGACCCGCATCGCTCGCATGCCAGAACGGACGCTTTTTTTCGTCATCACTCCAGAAATAACCATCAGCACTTAAACGACTGATAAGATGCTCTGCACGTTTACGAGCATCCGTCAAATAATCCTTTTTCTGAGTCGCTGCAAAAAGTTCTGTTGCCGCCAAGAGGGCCGTGTAATCGTCGATGATGTTTTCTTTGTGGTCGTCGCAATACTCGCAGCTGCCGCCGATGCTCTGTTTTTTAGACAAATGTTCATAGCCCTTTTCAGCCGCTTCCAAGTACTTGTCACTCGAAAAATCGCCTTTCAGCTTAAGCCTTGATGCGCTGGCCAAGGCAGCAATCGCCATGCCACCGCCTTCGCGGAATGCCGTCTGGTAGTCGGCGGATTTTTTACCATCGGAACCCGTGAACGCGCAAATTTCACGTTTGCCCATAGGGCTACCCCAGTTGTCGAACACTGTCATGTAGAAGTAGCCTTCTTCGGCAAGCATACGCACCAAGAAGTCCGCTCCATACGCCGCTTCATCTTTTGTTTTCGCTTTTGTCGATGTCGAAGAAAGCAACTTCGGGATGCGTTCCGAAGCAAACGCAAGCGACCAAACAGTCAACGGAATCTGCTGCGGATTCAAGTAGTTCGCATAAGAAAGGTGGCTCAAGTATTTGCTCACGTCACCGCTGGCATCGTACCAGCCGCCATGCACATCGACCTTTTTGCCGGAATTATAAATGCCCATGCTTTTATCCCAACCTTCGACGGTCGGGTTGTTCGCACGGTCGTTATAGAAGTAGTCGAGTACGCTAGCAAGAGTGTTCTTTGCCAATGCGTTTTCGCCTACCGTAAATTCTCCAGACTGCTGTGGTTGTCCGTTTTCGGAAACTTGCAACGTGTATTTGCCCGGAGCGACATCCTTCAGTTCGGCCACATAGAACTTGCCGTTATTCAGCCAGTTGTCCGGATTCGAACCCGCCGAAAGCTTGCCCGTCTTGACAGCCGAACCGCCCGACATCAAACTGAAATCCGCACCGTCTTTGAGGTTGTCGCTTTTGACAATCACAGAAATGGGCTGGCCGACATCGTAACCGACCTGGTTGTAGAAAAACTTGGTTTCAGCGGACGTTGCGGACGCACCCAAAAGAACGACCGTCGCCATAGGAAAAATAGGGGAAAATAACTTTGAAAACTGCATAGCATAAATATACAATCCTATGGAATCCTATAATAGTAAAATAAACTTTTAAAAAAGAATAGTGTTTAATAGCACTTTAAAATCTACGCAAAAGTTGCGTTGATTAGAAAATTTAAGGGTATTATGGGTTTATAAGTGAATCGCGAACAGAACAGTTCTATCAGCATAAAGCAGGAATTCTGATGAAATGAAGGACTAATTTCCTTAATAATCCATTTGTTTCGTACAATCTTTAATTTTTACAACATGCTGTTTTTAGTTAAATTTCATCATTCTTAATTATTTCTACGCTAAAAATGCGTTAAATATTTAAGTTTCTCACAATTGTCAAAAATTTCTCTTGACCAAGCATAAAACAAAACCTATGTTTGCGATGCAACTGAAAAAAGACTGGATTTTTTGCGATTTCATCGCTTAGAACAACGTCTTAAAAAAAACTTTAAACCTCAACCCACGACGATTGCGTCAGCCGTCAGAAAAAACTTCTCTCGCCTCTCGTCTCTCGTCTCTCGTCTAACTATGTACTACGAAAGCATTAAAGTCCTTGACTGCACCATCCGCGACGGCGGCCTCGTCAACAAGCACGATTTCTCCTTGGAATTCGTCCGTCGTCTCTATACACTCCTTTCCGCAGCCGGCATCGACTACATGGAAATGGGCTACAAGAACTCTCCAGACCTTTTCGACCCGAAGGAATACGGCCCGTGGAAATTCTGCGATGACGACCTGCTCTGGAAAGTCAAAGACGGCATTGAATCCAAGATGAAGATGGCCGTGATGGCCGACGTGGGCCGCGTGAACATGGACGCCGTGAAGCCCGCCTCTGAAAGCCCATACCAGATGTTCCGCGTGGCAAGCTACGTCAAGAATATCGACAAGGGCATCAGCATGGTGAACGCCTTCCACGATATGGGTTACGAAACAACGCTCAACATCATGGCTGTAAGCCGTGACCGCGGCCCGGAACTCGACGAAGCGCTCCACCAAGTGAACGAAGAATGCCATGCCGACATCCTTTACCTCGTCGATAGCTTTGGCGCTTTCTATCAGGAAGACATCGACAAGGAAATCACGCGTTACAGAAACATCGTGAAGAACAAAAAGTTCGGTTTCCACGGACACAACAACCAGCAGCTCGCCTTCAGCAACACCATCCAGGCTATCATCGACCGCGTCGATTACCTCGACGGTTCCGTCTCCGGCATGGGCCGCGGTGCTGGCAACTGCACGACCGAACTCTTGCTCAGCTTCCTCAAGAATCCGAAATACGATTTGCGCCCGGTGCTCGACGCCATCCAGGAACTCTTCCTCCCGCTCAAGGAAAAGTACGAATGGGGCTACATCATCCCGCAGATGATTACGGGCATGCTCAACCGCCACCCGCAAGATGCAATTGCCGTCCGCAAGACCGAAGACAAGGACAAATACCGCAAATTCTACGAAAGAATGATTAACGACTAAAGACAGTATCACCGGTCCGTCATTCCGGCCTCCGAGCCGGAATCTCCATTGTCACCCCGGCCTCAGTGTCGGGGCCTGTTTTTTACAGTATGACTGATCCCGAGATAAATTTCGGAATACGGCGCGGGCAAAATTCACCTCTTACTCCTCCGGCAACGAACAACATAACGCCGAGGTATTTTTTGTAAAAAGTTGAAAAACGCACTTTTTTACGTGAAAAAACTCAAAAAAACGCCTTTTGTCACGTAATTTTTAGAACAAAATAACAAATTTTTGCCAAAAATAGGACGTTCTTTCCTATTTCGCTCCATTTTTCGCTTAAGAAGCGCCTTTTTTTTTCAGAAAAAATCATAAAAAAGTTCGAAAAATCAAAAATTACAACATACAACGTAACAATTTTACGTGACTAAAACGCAATTTCGAGCGAAATTCACGTAAATTTTGCAGATTTTCAGTAATTGACCTTTGGTAACAAGATGATTCATCCCAATGAGCTTATCCGCAACACAACATAAAGTTATATTTACCATAATAAAACTATAACAGGTTGGTTACATTGAAGAAAATTTTCTCTTACTCCCTAGCATTTCTATTGCTATTTCCGTGCTTGCTTTGCGCTAAAAGCGTTGCAGTGTCGGAAACCCAAGCTTCGAGCGACTTACTGTCTTCGCCAGAGATTCAATATCTGACAGCAGTTCTTCGAGAAGAAGCGACACGCGTGCTCCCCGCCAGCCAAGACTGGACTGTATTAAGCCGCGAAAACATGGTCGAATCGTATAACGCCGATTTCAAAGTCCAAACACAAATTTCCAAGTTCGGTAGTTCCCTGGTGATAAACGCCGAGATGTACGAATCATCGAGCAACACGCTTGTCGCAAGCTTCACAGGCAAAGGAGCTACCGTCGAAGACGTTGAAAGAATCATCAAGGAACAATCACCAGCTTTTTTCCAAAAGCTTATTGAGCTAAACGCAAATAACGCAAGTTCAGCAACCAACGATGGTGCCGCAGCTTTAGGCGTCGTTGTACCTCCGCAAGAACAAGCAAACGCTTTCCCAGCAACATCAGATTCCGTAGTGGTTGGTGCTGCTACTCAAGACTCGACCGTCGCCACCGTAAGCGATACCGCAGCACAAGTTCCGGCTGCCACATCAAACGTTGTCACCGCAGACTCGACGCAGCCAAAGCCTGAAGCCGCAGCAACTGCAGCCAAAGACACAACCAAAGCAACGTCAGAAGTCAAGGAAGAAAACAAAGAAGAAAAAGTTGCAGAAACCAAGGACGGACAAAACAAGCCCAAACGCGTTTGGGGCGGCATTACGGCGGGTGTAACTTACAACGATTTCCTCGACACCAAGTTTGGCCTCGATCGCATTCCGCAAGGCGAAGATTACAGCGTTACTGTCGAAGGTGCAGACAAGCTTTTAGACAACTACTGGGGAATCGGTTTTAAGGCTGGCTTTGGCATCATGTTTATGTTCAACGACTTTTTCAATCTGCGTGGCGACTTGAACATCGCCCTCAGGCAAGGAACTGGAAAAGCCAATTCATCCGTAATCGTGTCTTGGGATGACGAAGATTACGACGACGAAAAGAACGATTTGAAATTGGAATACTCCGCAACGCAGTTGAACATCGACATTCCTTTGCTCGCACGCGTCTCCATTCCGAACGCAATTTACTTTGAAGCAGGCCCCATGTTCTCGTTCAACGTTTACGCAAAGAACAAAGTCACCATCAAGGATTACCATGGCACCAAAACCTACGAAGAAAAAGGCGGGCTGAAAGCATTCGAATTCGACATCGCGACAGGCCTTGGCGTTATGCGTCACATCGGCAAATCCATTCTCGATATCGACTTGCGACTTATAATCGGCATGACTCGAATCAGCGACAGCAAGGATTCTCCCAAAACATGGCAAGGACAGTTGAATATAACCTATTGGTTCTTGTAAGGAGGAATACAAAATGAAAAGTTTGAAGATTTTATTCGCAACGGCAATTGCATTAAGCGTCACAAATGCATGGGCAGACTTGAGAAAATCAGAAACAAGCAATGACGTTTGTTCGCCTAAAGTCCACTTTAAACTCCCAGATAATTGGACCACAGCATACCTAATGCTAGCGGGCAGTGGCGTACCATTCCCCAAAGCGGATGCTGACGGATGGAGCACCATTGATTTGGGAACGACAAAGACCAACGACGACGCCTCTTTCTACATCAACGGTGTTAACAAGCCTGATTGTAATGAAAGCATGTGCTTTACCAAAAAAGGGGCAAACATCAACCCGCCAATGGCCCGTAACGAAGGCTTTACTTGTAAGGACGTCCAAACGGATGGCGGCGATATTTGGATTATGGAACATCCCGATCCGAAGAAAGCCGGTCAAGTTTATGTAAAACAAGAAAAGCCGGTTGTAAAAGACTTCTATGTACTTTTGCCGCAAAATAAAACGTGGATGAGTTCCGTGCCGATGATTAACGAAAATGGCGTGGATTACAAATTGTACGTAGATATGGATCATTGTGGCTGGTATTTCAGGCGTTACATCGATGAAGAACTGCCAAGTTCTGTGCTAATCCATATGGCTGATGACGAAAATCCGTACAAACATGCTGTTGGCATGGAAGGTGAAAATTCAAGCAACGCGACTCCGATTGCTTTAAGCGCAATGTTTTCCATTTTTGAAGCAGAGCCCAATTTCAAAGACGCTCTCTACTTTGTTGTAGATGAAAATATTGCAAATGAACTTCCTGGAGATACCAAAGGTTGGTTTGCCGCATACCCAGAAGTCGACGGCTATTGCGGCCTTGAGTTAGCCGCTACGATTTACGATACCGATGCACAGCTGCACCCCTCGTTCTCTTGCTATTCAGGCAGTTATATACTCCAAGGCGAAGGATGCCAAGCCACAAGCGGAACAGCCGCGCAAGGGGTCGATAGTGCGACCGCTGTAACGGCAATTAACGAATGCATTGGCGTCACAACAGGCATTGTCGAAACGACATTAGATTCGAAGACGAAAAAACCCACCCTTTCTGCATTGGGGAAAAAATGCTTTATCGACAATAAATACTTCAATCAACTGTTCAATTATACCGAAGGCGTCAACGAAAAAACATATTTCTACATGCCCTTCTACCGCTCAGCCGACGGCAAATGGGAATTCGATTCCGATAAATACACCAGCCCAGGCCTTGACATTCCTGTTCAGGGTGGTTTCTACCCTGCAGAAGGTAAAACAGATGCCAAGGTTCTTGCCGCCGACCCGAAACAAAAGCCAGTTCCTGCGGCACGTACAAAGCGACTCGCCGAAGGCCCTGTATTCTGGGGACCTGCACTTCGCGAATTAGATCCGTCGGAACAAGTTCCTATCATCGATGTTTATTGCAACGGTCCTGGTTGGTCCAAAGGCTATGATTGCGAAGGGTCATTTGCCGATGGCACAAGCACTGAAGATGCAATACAAACAAATTTAAAGTTGGGTTTAGACAATGAATGCGTATTTGGCTGGAGTTGTGGCTATCAAGCACCAACAGGTTGGCCCATGTTCGTAGATGGTTCAGAAACCGCAGCAACCGGAAATTCATCATATTCTTATCGCTGGGCATCCAAAGAAAGCGGCAAAGGCAATGGTGGCCGCAACCAGCACTTCTGTTTTGAATCCCATGCAAAGTTCGCTTTCAAGAGAGGGCAGAGATTCAGCATCCGTGGCGATGACGACATCTGGGTATTCATCAACAACAAACTCGCAGTCGATCTCGGAGGAACACATCTCTCTACTCCGGGTTATGTCGATTTGGACTTTTTCATGAAAGACGCTAAAGTGGATGCGATTTACGATATCGATGTTTTCTTCTGCGATCGCCGCACCACAATGAGCAACATGAGAATCAGCACAAACATTTACATGTATCAAGACGAAGAAATCTCCGATTCGCCCACAAGTAGCTCTAGCTCAGCAAATGCGACATCAAGCACGAGCACAAAGAGTTCCGACTCCAAGAACGCCAAGTCGAGTTCTAGCGTGAGCGACTCCAAATCAAAATCCAGCTCCAGCACAAGCAAAGACTCAAAATCAAGCGCTAGCAAGAATTCCAAATCGAGTGCTAGCAAAGATTCTAAATCGAGTTCCAGCAATAAAGATACAAAGTCCAAGTCATCCAGCTCCAGCACAAAGTATTACGCAAAGCCGTCGTTCCACGTTGAAATGGTCGCCCCGTTCGAATTCGATATCGTCTTTGACGATGACACACCAAGTCTCGCCAAGCAATATGCCGTCATGGACATGAAAGGACAAGTGCTTTTCACAGGAGAATTGAGCGGCGCGGATACTCGCGTGAAAGTCCCGACATCAGGCTCGTATATCGTCAATGTTGGCTACAACTACAGACAAGTAAATGTGAAGTAGTCATAGGTCAATAGTCATTGATCATTGGTTATTAGTTATTTGTCTGTAGTAATTATCACCTCGGCCTTGTGCCGAGGTGATTTTTTTTGTTTACTATATTTATCAAAATCAATGCACAAATAGGATGGTTATAGTGAATAGATTTTACGCAACCGCATTAGCATTCCTACTACTCTGTCCCTGTTTTCTATCGGCCAAATACATGGCTGTTTTAGAAACGCTCGCCCCAAAAGATTTACTGACAACGCAAGAGCGTCTCTACTTGACAGATATTCTGAGAGGGCAAGCGGTAAACATTCTTCCGGCAGAACAAAACTGGACCATCATGACTCGTGAAAACATCAACATCATGTTGCCGCCCGGAAAAAAGATTGAAGACTGTGAAGGAAGTTGCCTTGCGGAAACGGGCAAAAATATTGCCGCAGATTACGTAGCTCAAGCTCGAATTTCACAATTTGGAAAATCCTTGGCAATCAGTGCCGAACTCTACGAAACCGCAAGCAGCAAGCTCGTCGCCAGTTTTGTGGGTAAAGGGGAAACGGTTGATGATATTGAAAAGATTATCAAAGAACAATCCCCGACCTTCTTCAAAAAAGTACGCGAAAATTCTTGGGACGGATTTGACTATGTCAACACAAACAACTCCTTTTCGTTTCAAAGCGCTAAAAAAATCATTTTAAACATCGCTACAATTCCTGAAGGAGCGATTCCTTCCATTGACGGAAAAGCGACTCCGCAATGCACAAGCACGCCTTGCAAAATCCAGATTGAAGCTGGCGAACACAGGCTCGTTATTTCAAAAGATCAATTCGAGGATTTGGACACGCTGATAAACGTTGTTGAAAACGACCAAACCATAAATTTAACACTATCTTCCAATTTAGGCTCTTTGTACATAATTCCACAATTCCCCGACGAATTTAGGAAATACCCCTTGACAATTTCCATTGATGGGAAAAACGCTTTTTTGGGCCAGAACGAATTGATTCCGGGGCCACATGCCGTTCGCATAGAACATGCTTGTTTCGATCCAGTCGAATTCAACACCATTATCCAAAAGCAAGAAAATAAAACGATGTCGGATTCTTTAATCCGGGGACTTAGCGGTCTAGAACTGGAGGTGACGAAAAATAACGTTCCTCAAGCCGTTCCTGTTTTCGTCGATGGAGTCCAAGTCGGGACAACTCCTTTTGCAAGTGAGATTCCTTTGTGTGCGAGAATTGAAATTGAATACGACAATGAGCGTAAAGAAATTCCGGTTGATTTTAAATGGCATCAAGTCACCAAGAAAACTTATAGCATTGAAGAAAAGACAGCTGCCGAAACTCCAAAAGATGCGACTGCGCAAAAAGTAGAAGAAGCGTCAAAAAATGAAACAACGCAAAAAGTAAATGTTACAGACGTTGAACAAGATTTCAAAAAAGAAGCAGACGAAACCGGCCCCAAAAAGTTTTGGGGAGGTCTTGTGGCAGGTGTTTTCTATAATGATTTTCACAGCACAAAGTTCGGCTTGAACAGCATTCCGCAAAACCCAAGCTATAGTTTATCCGTCCAAGATGCCGACAAGCTTCTCGATAATTTCTGGGGAATTGGTTTTAAAGTTGGCTTTGGAAGCTTATTTGTGCAGAATTCCTATTTTAGCATACGCAACGACATAGGCATTGCTTACAGGCAAGGAACAGGTAATGCGAATACGTCCTTTATCATGTCTTGGGAAGACGGCAATCGTGCTGCTGAAAAATCGGATTTGAAAATCGAATACACCATCAAACAGCTGAACATTGATATTCCTTTACTCGCTCGCGTCTCTATTCCAAGCTCACTTTATTTTGAAGTCGGCCCGATGTTCTCTTTTAACGTTTATTCAAAGAATAAATCGGTTATAACGGATATATACGGTAGTGAAACTTACGAAAGTGATGGTGAGTTGAATGCTTTTGAATTTGACATTGCGACGGGAATAGGTATTTCTCGCAACTTGGAAAAATCAATTCTCGACATTGACTTGCGATTTGTGATAGGCTTGACACGAATCAGTGACAGCAAGGATTCTCCAAAAACATGGCAAGGACAGTTGAATATAACCTATTGGTTCTTGTAAGGAGGAATACAAAATGAAAAGTTTGAAAATTTTATTCGCAACGGCAATTGCTTTAAGCGTCACAAATGCATGGGCAAACTTGAAAACATCAACAATGAGCAATAGCTATTGTTCGCCAAAAGTCCATTTTAAGCTCCCAGATGGCTGGACTAGCGCGTACTTGATGATTGCTGGACAAGGTGTTCCCTTTCCAGCACCTAAGTTAGCGGATAATGGCTGGACAACGCTTGATCTCGGTGTCACAAAAACTAACGACGATGATGTTTTCTACATCAATGGTGTTAACAAAAATGATTGCAATGATGGCTTTTGCGTTACAAGAAATGGCGTCAATGTAAAACCGAATAACGCTAGTGTTGAGGGCTTTAGATGTTCTGATGTCGGAACCGAAGGCGAAATCTGGATCCAGGAACACCCGGATATCACGAAAGAAGGCCAGGTTTATGTAACTACGTCTAAGCCGGTCGTCAAGGACTTCTATATATTCCTTCCAGATAACAAGACTTGGAGAAGCTCTACGCCGATGCTCCTAGAAGATGGCAAAAACGAAGTAGAAATGTATGTCGATAATGAACATTGCGGATGGTATTACAGACGCTATATACTCGATGGGAAAATTGATAAAGCTCTGCCATCGAGCGTCATTCTTTATAGAGACGATGATATAGAAAAGAAAGCTGCAATCGGGATGGGCGGCGAAAAGGCTTTGAATGAATGGTATCCTGCCGAACCTATTGCATTGGCTGATTTGTTCTCGTTTTTTGAGTCCGATCCGAACTATCATGACGCAGTGTATTTTTTGGCGGATGAAAATCAAGCGGATGCGCTTGGCAACGATGCCGTTTATGGCTGGTCTGCAACGATGCCGACTGAAGCCGTTGGTACCTGCTCGTATATGCTTGCTGCTGTGATTTACGATACCGATGCTGATTTGCATCCGTTGTTCTCCTGCTATAAAGAGGGCGACGGATTCCAGGAAGGCTGCCAGAAGGATCAGAGTGCTTTACCTGCTATTGAAAATTGTATCGGAGTCCATCAAGGGCTTGTAGAATCGACTCTTGCTATTGAAAATGGCAAGAAGAAAATGAAACTTACCGCTGCTGGTAAAAAGTGTTTCTTGGATCAAGCAACCTTCGATATGATGTTCACCTATACAAAAGGCGTGAACGAAATGTCTTGCTATGATATGAAATTCGATCGTTCTCCCGATGGAAAGTGGGAATTTGACTCAGACTATTATACGAATCCTGAACTCAAAACTCCTGTTCAAGGAGGTTTCTATCCTGTAGAAGCTACTGATGACGCAAAGATTATCGCAACCCTTTTGCCGGATGGTTCTGTCCAGACTCCAGCACCGAAGGCTCGTACCAAGCATTGGGCTCAAGGTCCAGTGTTCTACGGACCGTTCCTCCGTGCTAATGACCCAACAGAACAGATTCCGAAGATTGACATTTACTGCAATGGCCCAGGTTGGTCTAAAGGCTTTGATTGTGGTGTTAACAATCACCTCTTTGCCGATGGTGATGGTACGACGACGGCTATAAATCGGGATTTGAAACTCGGCACCGCGACTCAGGAAGCTTGCGTCTTTGGTTGGAGTTGCCCCAATGAAGCCCCTACAGATTGGCCGTTCTATGCAGAAGATAGTGAAACGAAGGGTACTGCAACGGGTCGTTGGGAATCGACTGAAGATTCAAAGAGTGTCAATGGAGGCCGTAACCAGCATTTTTGCTTCGAATCTCATGCGAAATTCCGCTACAAACCGAACTTGAAGTTCAATTTCCGTGGCGACGACGATATTTGGGTCTTTATCGACAACAAGCTCGCTGTTGACATTGGCGGTATTCACCTAGCCGCTCCGGGTTATGTAGATGTAGACTACTTCTTAAAGAAAAACGGTTATGGACTTGATACTATTTGGGGTAGGTCTTTCGATATCGACATCTTCTTCTGCGACCGCCGTACGACGATGAGTAACGTCCGTATCAAGACGAACATGTTCCTTGAACAGATAACCGGTATTATATATGAAGATAAGCAGGATATTGTTAGGTACATGGAATATGGGGACAATATCTATAAGCTCTGCTACAAGAAGTCCGGCAATGGTTCGTGCGCCGCGGCTTTAGGCGGTGGCGATACTGAAAAATGCGGAAAGGATATTAAGGAAAAAATTAATTTCATGGTAACGAAGGATAAGACCGGTCAAGATGCCGGTAAGATTGTGGTTACCAGTGAAGGCTCTCTTAATAATGACTTTTTTAATAGCCATCCAAAGTTTGGTTGCTCTAAAGATGATGTTTGCGCCATCAACGTTACTGTTCCTGGTGAGCCCATTATCAATGAAGAAAAGCTGAGCGAATATTTGCTGCCAGGTAAGTACTACCTTGTAGCCAAGATAGGCTCTGACTCCAAGTATATTGAAATCAACGTCAAGGGTTCTATCGGTGTAGCGAACCGCGATGCCGTTGCTATTTATGCCGATGGCAAGAAGAATAGCCTGCATGAATATAAAACTCTAGCTAGGGCTTCTCTCCCGGATAATCAGGGCTACCCAGATCCTAGCCAGATGTTGAAGCTTTATGTGGGTACTATTTTTGATCCGTGTGTTCAAGCGGGTTGCACCGACCCTCTCGAAATATATGCTTCTCCAAATATTCCATATACCTTGCAGGTGAAAAACGACAACAAAAACGTTCAGTTCTATAAGATGAATAACGGAAAACTTAAAATCTTGGATCCGTTAATGGGTTCTGTCATTGGTGAAACTGGTATCGATACTATTTATGTGACAATCCCGTCCGCCGATATGAGTGTGGCAGTCGATTCCGTTATCGTCGGTGTATCGGGCAATTCCCGTAAGGCTACGCTCAAATTCTTCTTGCCGAGACTTGTATTTGTGGATTCTGATTCCACATTTAACATCGTAACGCAAGATCCTGACAACGTGAAAGGAAGCCGTATGAAGGGTTCCTCTTATCCCTTCTACCTTGTCGCTCTCGATGCTGAAAACGCTCCTTGTGGTGAACTCTGCAATTTTCCGCTTACGAAGGGTTCCAAAACATCTTCGGGTATCAACATTGTCGCTGGAAGCCAAGTTGTGAATGGTCGTGCTACGATTACTGTCCAGTCTCAAAAAGGCTATGAAAAAAATGCTGACGGTAGCGGAACAGCAACACTTCATGTTGTGGTGCCGTATTCAAATTTTATGCAGGCAACATACACAAATATGCAGTTCTTGGAACCGCCAGTTCCGACTCCGCAATTTGCAGACATCTTTGACGTTCACGGCGTAAAGGCCACTAATAACATTAACGTCCCAACGCCTTACTACAGTGCTGATAAAGAATACCTCGATGGTATAGGCGACTCTCTGGTTATCTACTATCACCGTGAATTCCATAAAGACTCTCTTCCGCACAAAATCGTAGTCTTTTGGGAAAACGAAAAAGATTCCGTAGTCTTTACAGCTGAAGATATCAAGGCTGGTGCAAAGTGCAATGCCACCACAGAGTTTTGCGATCCTGTAATCAAACTTGGTGGCAAGAAACTCTCGAAGAACGTGAAAACTCGGGGCTCGGGATGGATTAAATCTTGGGCTAATTACTCAGCTCGCGGATCCACTATTACAAAGAATTATTCGGCTCTCATTTATGATCGCATCGCTCCAATTATTCTATCTGCAAGTGCCTTTACCGATAATTCTGATAGCAAATACACGCAATTGACGGTTACGTTTTCTGAACCTATTGCAAAGACCGATATGAATCATGGTGATAACATATTCTCCTTCTACATCAATTCTGGCAAGAACCCTCATTTTGAAGACAGCATTGCCGTTAGTTCTGGAACCAGCAACAGCAAGAATCTTGATTCAGTGCATACTTTCACATACAGCCAAAAATCAACATTCCCGCAGGTAGGGGATTACATCAACTTCAGAAGCGTCAATGGCACAGGGCTTGTCAGCGACCAGTCTGACTATGCGTCGGCATATGCAGATACTGCTCGTCCATCAAATGACATTACCAAACAATGGAATATCGCTCTTGGCTATAACGCGAAAACCCATCTTCCATCTCCTTGGGTTCAAATCACTAAAGGCAGCTCCAGCAGCAAGAATTCCAAATCGAGTTCCAGTGGTAAAATCGCATCGTCTAGTTCCAGCAGTATAGATTATGCAAAGCCTTCATTCCGAGTCAAGATGATATCGCCGTTTGAATTCGATATTGTCTTGGATGAGGATTTGCCAAGCCTTGCGAAACAATACGCCGTCATGGACATGAAAGGACAAGTTCTTTCTGTCGGGGAACTGAGCAATGCGGAAACACGTGTCAAGGTTTCGACACCGGGTTCATACGTTGTTCGCGTTGGACTTGGCTATAGACAAGTAAATGTGAAGTAGTCATTGGTCAATAGTCATATACTGTCATCCTGGAGGCGAAAGCCGATAGGATCCATAATAGATCCGTAGTAATTGTCCCCTCGGCCTTGTGCCGGGGGGAGGCATTCAAAAAAAGGTGGCGAAACAGCCACCTTTTTTATCGCATTGGAAATTATCCATCAGGAGAATCCGTATATACCACCTTTCAGCTCCAGCAGAGCAGCCATATCCGCTGAATTGATTTCGAAATCGAGTTGAGCATTTTGACGGATGCGGTCTTCGTGCGTAGATTTTGGAATCGGCAACAATCCCAGCTGCAATACAAAGCGGCTTGCGAGTTGCGGCACTGTTACATCGTATTTTGCAGCCATTGTGCAAATTTCGGGCACATGCATCAAGCGGCCCGTCGCATTGGGCGAATACGCTTCTACCAGAATTCCGTTCTGTTCGCATAAATCAATCATATCCGTAGGCACATGCCCAATGTGAACACGAATCTGATTCACGACGGGCATCACATGGCCTCCCACCAAAATGTTGTTGAGATCGTCAAATTCAAAATTCGAGACGCCAATTGCACGAATTTTACCGGCATCGTAAGCACTTTCGAGAGCTTTCCAAACTTCGATGTTTTCCTTGAAATAGCGGTTTCCAGAACTCGCCCCCATCTCGGCCCATGGACGCGGCGCATGGATGAGCATCATATCAATATAGCTGCAATCTAAACGTTTCAAGGATTCGTCAATCGAGCGAAGAGCTTCATCGTAACTTTTCACTTCGGCAGGGATTTTCGACGCGATGAAAATGCTTTCGCGATGAAGCCCAGTTGATTTCAAGCCGGCCTTTAGCCCCTCGCCCACGCCAGACTCGTTTTCGTACGCAATCGCAGTATCAATGTGACGATATCCAGCTTCAATAGCAGTCGCTACCGCCGTTGCCGCCACATCATTTGGAGTCTGCCAAGTCCCCAATGCGATTTTTGGAATTCGCTGACCATTATTCAGCTTGTAAAATTCGTCTAACACCATAAATCCTACCTCTTGTTCTACTAAAGTAATATAAACTGATTCGCCGAAAAAACTCTTATATTTTTTTCTGAAATAGACCACATTGGAATATTTACTGGTGTGAAAGGAAAAGCTGATCCCGGCACAAGGCTGGGATGACAATTTGAAGACGTCGGTGTAACAGTGTCGAGGGACAGGCGAAGATGAACGTTAAAAAATTACTTCTCGATGGTCTTGATTTCGTTTTGGGCGGCACGTTTGGCATTGTATGGATCGATATGCACCATCGCATCGACGACGTTTTCGCCGGAGTCAATCAGCAACTGCTCGACTTCTTCGGCGACATCGTGAGCATCTTTCAATGTCATTTGGTCATCGACGACGATGTGGACATCCACATGCAGGTCACTACCGACGTAACGGGAGCGGAACCCGTGCAAACTAATAACTTTCGGGTGCGACAGCGCCAAGTTGCGTAACTTTCCGAGAACATCGGGGTTGGCACCGCGATCCACTAGTTGGTGAAGCCCGGGAGCCGCAATTTCATACGCGGAATGCATTATAAAAAACGCGACAACCAACGCTCCGACGGAGTCGGCAAACCACAGTTGCGGAAGCAAAATGGCAAACACGACTGCCACAAGCACAGGGATAGAGCTGAAAGCATCGCTGCGGTGATGCCAAGCGTTCGCCTCTAGCACTTGGCTACGAATTTTCCGCCCTGCGTTTCGCGTATAGCGGAATAAAATTTCTTTCACGACAATAGAGGCAAGAGCCATCACAGCAACGGACATTTCCGGATGCGTTGCCTCGCCCGCCAAAAGCGCAAGCACCGCCTTATACCCGATGCCCAAGCCCACAGCAGCAACGGCAAGCCCAATGCCAATCGTAATGAGCGTTTCGAATCGCCTATGCCCGTAAGGGTGTTCTGCGTCCGGCGGAGAGTTCCAAAAATGGCTGCCGACAATCACTGCGACATCGGTCACGAAATCAGACGCACTATGAATAGCGTCTGCAACAAGTGCCTGGGAATTCCCCACAACACCCACGACAAACTTGGCAACAGAGAGAGCGGCGTTCCAGCCGAGCCCCACCCAGGTCACTTTGCGAACTTCTGCACTATCGTCTTTTTTGCGTACGCGAGTCATGACTGTTAAGCTAGAAAATTTGCAACCTAACAAGCCCCAAAATCATCAAAATTGCTGTAATAAAAAAACAATGTTTCTATTTTTCCTATGCTTATGAAAAAATTTGTGAAATTCATCTTCGTCATCGCCATTTTGGCAGCAATCGCCTTCGGCATCAAGTCGTATTTCTTTAACGATACCGACGCTAACCAAGTTGGCGAACTCATCAGCACCAAGGTCGTCACAGACACCATCAAGACTACAATTTCTGCGACAGGGACGTTGGAACCGGTCGATCAAGTGGAAGTCGGCACGCAAGTTTCTGGCGACATTGCAAAAATCAACGCCGATTTCAATTCCAAAGTCAAGAAGGGCCAAATCATTGCCGAATTGGACAAGTCCAAGTTGCAATCGACGTTAAAGCAAGCTACAATTTCGTACAAGAGTGCTGAAAACGATTTAAATTACAAACAAAGCACTTACAACCGCATCAAGAAACTTGCAGAAAACAAGAGTGCAAGTGCCGTCGAACTGGAGCAAGCGGAATACAACTTGAATGCAGCCAAGCTCTCTGTAGAACAACGTAAAAACGAAGTTGCACAAGCAAAATTGAATTTGAGTTACGCGACTATCAAAAGCCCGATAGACGGAGTCGTTTTGAAGCGTGCTGTTGACGTAGGCCAGACGGTAGCCGCCTCCATGAGTGCTCCGACGCTTTTCATCATCGCAAAGGACTTGGTACAAATGAAGGTCATGGCATCCGTTGACGAAGCGGATATCGGTCAAGTCAAAGCTGGGCAGCGCGTTTCGTTTACAGTCGATGCGTTCCAGAACGACACGTTCCACGGCACCGTGCAAGAGGTTCGCCTGAACCCGACGACCACAAGCAACGTGGTCACTTACACGGTCGTCATTACCGCTGAAAACCCAGATCAAAAACTTTTGCCCGGCATGACCGCCACCTGCACGATTGTGACGCAAGAAATTACGGATGCGGTTACGATTCCCGTCAAGGCGCTCAAGTTCACGCCAGCCGAAGGCACTCCGATGATGGACCCGAAAGATATGCCGCGCCCGCAACGTCCCAAGACCGCCGAAGCTGGTGGCAACTTCCCTCCCCCGCCACCGGGCATGGGACCAGGAGGAACTCCGGCTACAGGAGCAAAGAAGAAGCACAAGAAGCCAAAGCTCGAAGGCAACCTCGTCTGGATAAACATCAACGGCAAGGCCGCTCCGCGTCCGGTCAAGATTGGATTGAGCGATGGCGTGAATGTGCAGATTCTGCGGGGTCTTAACGTCGGCGACTCCGTCATCACCAGTCAAGAAGTCATTTCGACAAAATCCAACATCAAATCTGAAGCCAAAAGCCCGTTCATGCCGCAAAGGCCGGGGAAGAAGAGAAAGTAGTTAGTAAACAGTGGTTAGTGGTTAGTGGTTAGGGGGGACGCGAGGAGTTCCGTATCTGCGATTAGAGCCGTGTAAGGAGATCCCGGCTCGGAGGCCGGGATGACAACGCGAGAGGTTCCGTGTAAGGAGATCCCGGCCCTTCGACAGGCTCAGGGACCTTAAGCCGGGATGACAGTAAAAAGAGCCGTATCTGCGAGGGTGCATCCTCGCTTATTGCAAGCTGTTACTGCTCTAGAACGTGAGTCAGGTACAGCACAATCAAGATGTCGCCCCAGAGGTACATGAAGGGGGCGGCCACAGCGAGGAACGGTCCAAAGGGAATTTGTCCACCATCTTCTTCATTACCGTCCTCAGCGGCCTTACGGATCTTGATCATCCCATACGGGACCATCACCAAAAGTCCAAGCAAAGCAGCGACAATCAACGTTTCAACGGCACCGGTTATACCCATCAAAGCTCCATAGCCAGCCAAAAGCTTGACATCGCCAAAACCCATTGCTTCTTTTTTAAGCACTTTGGTTGCAATCCAGCCGACGAGATAAAGTCCACCGCCAGCAACGACAGCTCCAATCAAACTTTCAAACGGCGTGATGCCCCCCGGAATTAGCGAAATCAAAAGCCCGGCGACAATTCCCCCGACCGAGATGGAATCGGGAATAAGCTTGTACTTGCAATCGACGGCGCACACAGGATACGCCCCGAGCAAAAGCCAGAACAAAGCCGCCGCATTCGCCCAAACTTGAGGAGAAAGCACCGGACGCGTAAAATCCGTCCCGAAGCCAGCCGCAGCATAAAGAGCCAAGGCCCCCAGCAAGCCGCAAAGAGCTTCGCCAATCGGGTAAATGACGCTGATAGGCTGTTTGCAACAGGCACTTTTTCCGCGTAGCCAAAGCCAACCGACAATCGGCAAATTATAGCGGATGGGTATTCTCTTTTTGCAAAGCGGGCAGTGCGAAGGAGGATTGATCAGCGAAATTCCGCGCGGCATGCGATAGACAATCACGTTATAGAAGCTGCCAACGCATGCGCCAACGCCAAAAAATACGATTAACCAGTACCAAAGTGGAATTTCTTCCATAAAAACCTCGTCTTTTCACGAATATAATTATAATTTAGTTAAACATTTATCAAACACAGGGAGATCCCTCAATGAATATTGAAATTGCCGCAATTTGTGATGCCGCCACAGCCAACGATATCGGTGGCCGCATGAACATTCTTGGAGCCTTTGACCGCATTTTTGCAAAATTCCCGCTTGTGATTCCGCAGTGTTCTGCAGCGTTCCGCTTGCGCTACCAGCGTTCCGAAGCAGGCGCTCATCAGCTGAACTTGTCCATCGAAGATGTCGTAGGCCACCCGATCGTGCCGCCGATGCAGTCCGAAATCCAGCTGCAAGAAGTCGCACAGGGATTTGACACGGCAGCGGTCAACATGATTCTGAACATGCAGCGCTTGCAGTTCGCCCGTCCGGACAAGTACATCGTGCGTTTGTTCGCCGACAACGAGGAACTCGCCGCACTCCCGCTGTACGTTCTCGAAGACCCGCGTTTCGCACAGCAAAAGCCGCAGGAACCGCCTACCGACGACGGAACCGTTGACGGAAGAGCATAGGCGGCTTCGCCGCAGTAGGCAGTAGGAAGTAAACAGTCGGAAGTGAATAAGACTGTCCAAACTTGATTGACGCCGGGATCACCCGGCGTTTTTTCTATTTTAAGGTTATGAAATCCGCATTTTTGAAAAATTTATCCGTTATTGCTGCAAGCATCTTGAGCACAGTGTTCTGCGCAAACCTTACCGCTTGTAGCGGCATCAACGATAGCTGGGAGGTCAAGGGAGGCGGTTTCCTCAAGTACAGCATCAACGACGGCGAAGAAATCATGCAAGAATTGGACAGGGACGACGTCGAAATACCCTACATCCGAAACCAGCACCATTACCTGCAAATAAAAATTCCTATAAACCGTAGCGAACGCCAAGACCAACTGCAAATTATGGTATATAACCCCAAGCTCAGCAAAAACAACATCGTCCCAAGCCAGACATGGATTCAAATCGATGGCACGCCCAAAGCGCTTATAAAAGGTGAAAACAACTACGTGGATATCGACCAAAAAGACGACACCAAGTGGACAGCGACCATCAACATCCACTTCGAAGACTGTAGGCAAGGGAAATGCGACGACAAACTTCCTCCGATTCTATTCAAAGGCCGCATGCACTATTGGATTGCCGAAGACGACCGATAAGCGAGAAAAATATTGTTGGAAGAAATTTTTTTAACTTTTATTGACAAAGACCCTTGACAAGCCACCAATCTTTTTCTAATATTGGGCTACCTTAATGGTCGATTAGCTCAGTTGGTTAGAGCGCTACCTTGACATGGTAGAGGTCACAGATTCGAGTTCTGTATCGACCACTGAAAAATCCTCGCAGAAATGCGAGGATTTTTTTTCATTTGTCACAAACAACAAAAGCAAATCCCTATAAAAAAGCCAACCCCGGCGCAGTGGCCGGGGCGACAAAAGACAAATGAATAATATGGAAACTCTTGATTATCCGAAGAAGTGAACCTTCGCAAGGAAAATCATCATCACCCAGGAAAGGACAAGACCTGCAAGTCCCATGACGATACCCGTAATAGCCATGCCACGCGTGTCGGTGTAACCCGTAGCATGAGCAAGAGCATTAGGCGGAGTCGAAATCGGGAGGCTCATGCCGAGAGAGCTTGCAAATGCGACAGACACCAAGAGAGCCGTCACGCCACCAAGGCTTGTCAAGTTGTCCTGGCAAGCAATGCCTACGGCACAGAGAATCGGCACGAGGAGCGTAGCCGTAGATGTGTGGCTCATGAAGTTTGCCATGAAAAGGCAGATAATGCCGCAGCCAATCATCAAGACTACCGGAGACCAGCTAGCAAACGGAATCGTCTTGATAAGGTGAGCAGCAAGGCCTGTCGCATTGAGACCCACACCAAGAGCAAAGCCGCCAGCCACAAGCCAGAGCACGTCCCAGCTCATCGCGTTCAAGTCCTTCTTGGTAATCACGCCCGTCAAAGCAAACACGGCCATCGGGATCATTGCAATCGCGTTATCGTTGATTCCATGAACACCCTTACCAGTAACCCACAAAAGCACGCACACCACAAAAGTAATATAGACGATAATGGCCTTGGGGCGTGTGCCAAACTTGCCTGCGCCTTCAATATTCAAAACCATTTCCTTCATCTTG
>JAEEGF011721292.1_pt1 | contig 24779 bp, 16 predicted proteins | sample 9134171 | NCBI WGS metagenome assembly JAEEGF01 (sample SAMN16246542, study PRJNA631951) | gut metagenome | biome: gut microbiome; feature: rumen; material: AP-attached | host: Bos | place: Iran: Karaj | collected 2018-10 | reverse complement strand
TGAGAGGGGTGTAGAGCATAATCAGAGCGGCAATAAAGGATACGAAGGTACCGCTGGTGATCTGCTGTGAAACAATAAGATGTCCTCCGTACCAGATGACAACTGCCACACCGATGGCGCTTACCACATGCATCATCGGGGACAGCCAGTTGGTATCGCGAACCATTTTCATGCCCATGCCGAACAGGTATCTGGCAGAGTTGGTAAACCTGGACATTGTGGTGTCTTCAAGCGTATAGGAACGGATAATACGGTTTCCTGCCACTGTTTCGTTGTATATGGTCAGAATAAATGCACTTTCCGCAATAGTCTTGTTCATAAGTACCTTGATCCGCTTACGTACTATTCTGAGCGGCAGGATCAGAAACACCAGAATTCCAATGGCAGCAAAGGAAAGCTGCCAGGAATTGTAGAGCAGAACAAAAACAAGGGAGACAGACGAAATGAATTTGGTAAGGAAAAGTTTGAAATTATCTATGAGTCCGTTGGTTGCTGTCTCAGCATCTGTATAGAATCTGTAGATTACGGTTCCGGAATCGTTGGTGTCGTAAAATCTACAATCCTGATTCATGAGTTTTGAAAAGAGCTTGAGCCTGATATCAAGATTTACTTTTCCTCCTACATAGGAGTTGACCAGGGTTGATGTATAGATGAATATGCCCTGGATCAAAACAAATCCTACAATTACGAGAGGAACGTTGGCAGCAAAATCCACCTGCTTTTCAACCATTACATTGTCCATGAAAGGTTTGAGAAAAAGTGCGACAAGTGCATCGAGAGTACCTACAGGAATTGTAAGCAAGGCTCCGAGAATCGCAAATTTGAAGTATTTGCGGATAAACGGCCACATTTTGATGTAGCCTTCAATGAAACCTACATCAGTATTCTGATTTTCTTGTTTCCGGATCTTTCCCTTTTTCTTAGACATAACTTAACTCAGAAAATATGAAACGGGAAAAGAAAATATTTCAAGAACGGATATTTGATTTAATCGCGTTATTGCAACTTGCATCATCGATTTCCTGATGTTCATCTTCATCTTCTTGTCCTTCTATTCTGGTGTTCGTTTGGTAATGTTCTGTGACCTAATGCTGAAGCGTGTCAGCGATACTTAATGTTCTGCAGTATCACCAAATATCTTCAAACCTCCTGTCCTTGGTTAGTTCAGGATTTCGCTGGAATTCGATGAGCTTTGCATATTTGAGATAGGAATTGAATCCCGCACTGAGACATATTGTCACACCATCAACACCGTCTAAAAAACCTAGTCTAAATATGTAATGAACAACAAATGCAGTAAGACCGTGAAGTATCGGACTAAATATTCCGACTCTGATCCCCTTTTTGTACTTGCTCTTTGCAACTGCAGTGGAGTAACGATCTGCCTTGATAAACAGTTCCTCTATGCATTGGTATGAATGATGAATTATGTGACCTTTCATAATCTGGTAATTGAGAACTTCGACATATGCATGCATTAAAGCTGTTGACCAGTTCACCTTACGCTGATTAAACAAACGTACACAGATGTCAGGATACCATCCGCAATGCCTTATCCAGCGGTCGCCAATGTAATTTTTTCTTGGAAAACCGTAAGCATCAATAACGTCACTGAATTCAAGCTTTCTGATTTCATCAGCCATTTCATCGCTTAATCGTTCATCTGCATCAATGCTTAGAACCCAATCGTTTGATGCATTTTTGGCAGCAAGATTTTTTTGAGGCCCGTCTCCCAGATATTTTTGAATTATAACCCTTGCGCCCAGTTCTTCTGCGATGGCGCAGGTACGGTCAGAGGATTCTGAATCGACCACAACTATTTCATTGCATACCTTTTTAAGACTCAATATGCAGTCTCTAATTTTGGTTTCTTCATTGTATGTAATAACCACGCCGGTTATCCTACTTTTTTGATTTGTGCTTTCACATTTGCTTTCGTTCATGCTGATATTAAGATTCTATTCCTATAATTCTTTTCATTTTTACTTCCTCGTTTGTTCTGGATATGAAAAAAATTGCAGAGTGAAAAACGTGACTAGAGGAGAGTTTCCGGAGTAAAAATTTTTTTTGGTCAAAAGTCAGCACTGAAGCAAACTTCATAAACAAAGTCGTTTTCGGGTTTCTTTAAGATTTATGAAAGGTTTTTTAATACTAATTCAAGTGCCGTTGTTCGTCTTCACAATAAAAATGAGTGATATAGTGTGTGACTTAAAAAGGGCATATAAAATATGCCCTTAAATCTATTAAGTACTAACTTGTTTTATAATTACCACCAAGCTTCAACCTGAGATCCGAACATTAACTCATGGTTATTCTCAATACCAGTTCTTCTGCTGTTCATCATGTCACCTGACAACCATGAAACAAACAGTCTGATTGATGGTCGAGCCCAGAAATGGGTAGCTGGTGACCACTGCTGTGCAAGAGTCAACTTAGTTGCTTTCACGCGATCTTTTTTATCCATCTGCCACCACAAACCTGTCCAACCATGATTCTTCTGGTTTGTATAACCAAACTCAAGAACAGTGGAAGTATAATCCGACCATTTGTATGCAGGACGAATTACAAACGCATAATCGTTACCTGTAGGATGTGACCAATTAGCTCCACCTTCAGTTTCGAGTTCATCAAAAGCATTCTTGTGAGTAACAATAAATGCATAACCTAAATTCCATTTAGGCTGTTCAATAACACCCCAATCGATGAATCTAAAGCCATTACCTTTTTCAGCATAAGGAATTAAGAAATCACCTGCATGATTTCCACCTACTGACAACGATCCAACATAATCTAATGCATTGTGACCATAGGTAAAGCTTAACTTGTTAAAACCTCCGAAGAAATTACCCTGAGTCCACTCAATCATTCCTAAGAAACCGGTATTTCCTCTGAGTCGTCTAAGAGCTCCATCATGCACATCCTGCGCATTCTTCTGAGCTCGAGACATGTGTGACCAGCCATAAAGTAAAGCTATGTCTAAGGTTGCATCGCTCCACATAGGAATTCCATTCCAACGCAGATCAGCAATGTAAGAGTTGATTGGTTCAGCCTCGTTAACGCCAGGCAAGGTGTTTCCTACGTTTTCATCAGTCTGGTGCTTAATCAAAGCTACAGATACTGAACCCAGATTTCCAACACCAATATTCTCAAGACCAAAACCATAACCTGAATTATTCAGATAATAGTAATCCATGATGTGAATATCTTTTCGCTGATAATATCTCTTACCAGCCCATAGTTGCATTCCAGAAGGCATTTCATAGCCTGCCCATGCTTCTCTTAAAGACATATGCTGACCTGTCCAGCCACCCTGTCCTTCCCATCCATTTCTATCACCAGGCTTGCCATTCCATTGTGCTGCATTACCCTGAAAATCATATTGATTCTGACCTGCGCCAGCTTCATAAGTGCCATACGCAACAAGAGTGCTTACTGTGAATTTATTGTTTGCCTTGTTGTAAACTTCCTGAGATAAAGAAATTTCAGCATAGGTATCACATTCATCACCTAATCTACCCAACAGATGACCAACAGCTCCGCCATTTCCAAAGCAGTATGCGTTACCACCCTGAGCAGCATAATTTAAGCCTGCTCTCATGTAACCGTGAAAATCAACTGCTGAAGCAGAAACTGATCCTCTATCCGAGTTGCATAATTCCTTGTAGAACAAAGAAAAAAAACAGGTTTTCGAGTGATAAAAGGTTAATTCCAGATCAATGTGTATAAAAAAGTGTATATCGTCATTGATGAGGTTCTTATACAAGAATCACTATGTTATTCACAGGTTGTGACTGGTGATTTGCACAATAAATGTATAAAGAAGTATGCAAATTTTACAAAAAAAGGACTTTTTATGCTTACAGGTAAACTCAATAACAGAAAAATAAAAGCTTTCCTGAAACAAAATATTACAGGCATGATAAATGATGGAGACGGTTTGTATTTAACCATTTCTTCTTCTGGAAGCTGCTCGTGGGTGCTCAGATATACAAGTTCGACTCTCAAGAAGAAGAGAAATATGGGACTGGGAAGTTATCCTGAGATTTCAATATCAGAGGCCAGAAATATGAAAAATAAGGCAAAATACCTAAATTATACAGGTACAGATCCAATTGATGATCGCAAATCAAATTCTGATAATGTTACTGTAAAGGAAATATATAAAAAATGGGTATTGCAAAAACTTACTCAGGTCGAATCCTTTATAAAAATGAAAGGACTTTTTGAAAAGTATCTAATTGATAAAGTGTCGGATATTAAACTGAAAGATATAACTGCACTGAATATATCCGAAATCTTAATAAATCTTCAAAAGGATAAAGGCATCACAGTAACAGTTCATAAGCTGTGCCTTTACTTCAATCAGATGATGAACTATGCGGTTAATCGCGGTTATATATCTGTTAATCCGTGTCTTAAGATTGCCGATTGCTTAAATGCTGCTGTGACAAAGCATTTTCCATGTATTCACTATAGCGAAATTTCTCAGTTGTTTACAAAACTTGCTGAAGCCAGGTTTAGAGGAACTTCTGTTTTTTTGTTCATCTTCAATATCCTTACCATTGTCAGACCTAATGAAGCAAGTTCTGCGAGATGGTGTGAAATTGATTTAAAAAAAAGTCTGGATTATTCCTGCCGAAAGAATGAAAATGAATCGCGAGCACAGGGTGCCATTGTCTGATCAGCTCATAAAACTGATAGAAAAACTGAAACTGATCACCGGAAATTCTGAGTACCTGTTTCCATGTTATTACGATCCTAAAAAGCCAACAAACAGTCAAAGCATTAATCAGATCATTAAGAGGATTGGTTTTAAGGATCGTCTTGTCAGTCACGGTTTCAGAGCTATGGCGTCAACATATTTTTATGAGAAGGGCTACAAATCTGAAGTTATAGAATCATGTCTGGCACATGTTTTTGGCAATCAAACAGTACAGGCATACAACAGAGGTGATTTTTTTAAACTGAGGATCAAACTTATGAATGACTGGTCTGAACTCGTTTCAAAACAGTATGAGAAATTTGAAACAATCACCAGTTTAATCTACTGTGAACAGGAAAGTAACGAGCCCGACGCTGGTAAAGAGTCTTAATGAAGATAACAGTTCTTCTTAAATGAAGACTGTTAGTATCTTCAATGAGCTGGAATAGCAAGAATATTCCAAATGATCAGAAAGATCCATGCTCCATGAACATGAGAAACAAGGGCCGTAAGTCAGATAAACCTACGGCCCTTGCTTTATGACGTCTTGTCAAGACTAGTTATTCAGATATAACATAGCAGTCTTTGCCGTTTTTCTTCGCCTCCCGCAGGGATGTTTCAGCTTTTTCCACTATTGTCACCGGGTTATCATTCGGTCCGAAAACTGCAGCTCCGATTGAAACGGTTATTGTAACCTTGTTATCTTTGAAGTGAAACGGAATTGTCTTGATCACTTCATTGAGTTTTCTTAGAGGTGATTCGAGAGACTTCCTGTCAGTACCGAGGAAGATTACAGCGAATTTCTCACCAATATATCTTGCAATGAAATCTGTTTCACGAATTTTTGACTGAAGAGCTCTTGCAATAACTTTCAGCGCCCGATCTCCGGCCGGGTGACCGTATTTCTCATTGATGTTTCTAAAATTATCCACATCAACTAAAACGACTGACAAAGCCTCTTTGTAACGCTGCCAGCGTTTATATTCGTGCTCCATTCTTGTTTCAAAGGCATTCTTATTGCTGAGTTTGGTAAGACTGTCGATGATCATTCGGTTCTTCTGCTGAAGCAGTTTCTGTTTAAACTCATCGGTTTCTGCTACCATCAGTTTAAGTCTGTCCTGAATTTTTCCGATTGCCCGGACGTAGTTGCTCTGCTTCTCTTCAACACTGTGATGATTCTCCATGGCAGTCTTAATGTGGGCTACCTGCGCAACAATATTGTCTTTGAGCTGCTGCAGTGTATCAACTTTGCTGATAGTATCGCTTATTCTGTCTATAGCCAAATCGATAGTAGCATTTGACTCTGATTCCTGTGCATGCAAATCTCGGGCAAGAGCTACAGAATTGTTGAAGTTATTGTTGAATAAACTAAGACTGTTGTTGAGAGTTGTCAGGAAAGTACGAGCTTCATCTCTTTCAATTTTGTAACTTTCAATAACAAGTTCAAGCACTTTTACAGAAATTCGCGGAAGCTCATTTGCCTTCACGTCGGAGAGGAGTTTATATCTCAGAAGTGTAAGTTCATCAGAAATGCTGCTCGGAAAATCCATTTCGGATATCAGTTGCTGAACAGTGCTTCCGATATTGTTCATTTCCTCAGAGTCATAGATTTCTCCGTTGAGACTTCCGTTGTTCGAGACCATATTGTTGTATGCAACATTGTGAAGTTCGAGAAATTTAAGCAGTTTGGATTGTTTAGATGTAATACCGCTTGCTTTTGCGTTTTCATTGTACTTGACCAGAGATTCCTTTATGTTTCTGAACATCTCGACCTTGTCATCAAGTGCATTGATTGATTTTTCTATAGAGTCAGTGGCAAAATCTACTGACTTTGAAAGATCCAGAACTTCTTTTTTTAACTGATTCTCCAGCTTGACTTTTTCAACAGCATAAATATCTGAATCCATACTGTTGATAATCTTTTCAGCATAATCTTTGCTCAGACGTTCAGAATCAAACAAAGATACACATCTTAACAGAGAAAAGTAGAGATTGATTGTTGCTTCCTGCTCGGCTTTTCTTTTAGCCTGCAAATCCATAAGTTGTTTCTGCGTTTCCCTAAGTTTTTCTTTCAGGGATTCCTCAACACTTAAAGCCATATTACACCCGCAAATATAGACAATATCAGCAGAATTATAATAGATGACTTCTATCTTGTGCTATTATCTATGTATTGATCTGTGATCACGCTGAATGAAATTTCTTGTTAACTGCCTGATCCTGTTCTTCATCGAAAGGGAACAGATCCGGAAATATCGACAGGGAGCAGCGATGTTTACGACAATCAACTGATATGTTTTGGACGGTACATATGGAACCCAGAAAAATATTTATTCTGAATAAACTTGCCGAACTTGAAAAAGAACTTAAAAATCTTGAGTTATGGAGCAGTTCTACACTTACAGAAGAGCAGAAAAACAGTTCAGCACCGTTTGGCTGTGATCTTATGGACTTTCATGAGTGGCTGCAGCATATTCTCATACCGAAACTGCGACTAATGATACAGGAGAATCAAAGTCTTCCGGCCACTATGGATACAGCATCAATGGCCGAGTACGTGTATCGTAGCGATGCTCTGAAGTATCAGCGTCTGATTGTTATACTTAAAACTCTGGATCGTTCTGTAAAATCCTGCGGATGACATGTGGAAGTCGGTCATTAAGCCTGATGCAGAATTATTGTTCTCTTTTCGTTAATTTCTTCTACTGACGTATCGTTCTTCCAACGTCCGGCAATGATTCGAAGTTGCTCCTGAAAGGATTGATATCTATGCCGCCGCGTCTGGTGTAGCGAGCAAAAACGGTTAATTTTTCCGGTCTGCACTTTCTCATAAGATCTGTAAAAATTCTTTCAACACACATTTCATGAAATTCATTGTGGTTTCTGAAGGAAACGATATATCGAAGCAGTTCAGAATGATTGATTTTTTCTCCTTCATAGTGAATGTAGACAGATCCCCAATCCGGCTGCTGTGTAACAAGACAGTTGGATTTTAGAAGATGAGAACACAGTTTTTCCCTTACAAACTCTTTTTGTTCGTCCAAAACCAGGTAATCAGGATTGTAGTCAAACGAGTCTATATTAATAGCATGGTTCTCGTGTTCAAGGTTTACATAATCCACGTGTTTTTGCTCACTGTTATTAATAAAGAATGATTTTATATTTTTATGATTGTCGGAAAGATCGTAAACATCAATTTTTAGATCATCCTGAGATACAGAGAGCTTTGATGACAGATCGTCACGCAGAGTACCAATCAGTTTGTCAAAAGACTCTATTTTTGTGAAATTAAAACTGTTTAGATACAACTTCAAAGATTTTGATTCAATCAAATTGTCTGATGTGCAGGGTATCTGAAATGAGCAGAGAGCTGCCACAGGCAGTCCGTTTCTGTTAAGAAAGGAAAGTTCGTAGCAGTTCCAGAAATCATATCCGGTAAATGGCAGTTCTCTGTTCAGTTCAAGCTTTTCGCGATTAAATGAACGGGGAATTGCCACAAGAACATCCGGATCGTAAGATTTGGGGTAGGTTGTCTTCTGCCCCAGTGAAAAATGAGCTATTTCTGATAAATTCATAAGAAACTATTTTGTCAGTGAAGAAAATTGAAGAACTCCAGGGGAACTATGTTGCTTGTTTGTTTAAGTCATAACTTTCCGGTTGGGAAAGACTGATTCAAATGGTATGCAGTCAGAATATAAGGAAGCAATGCACCGTCGAAATGAAACAATCAACCTAAAGGCGGAGACAATTCTGTGTATCATGATTAGTATGTCAATAAGCTAAAAAGTTCCAAGACTATGTAAAACTGTTGTTAAAATTGTGATCGTGATCACAAAAGTAGGTTAAACTTGATTTATATTTTGAACAAAAAAATTTTTTTATACTACAATACACTCAAATTTGGTGATACCAAATTAGAGATAGAAGTGAGAGAAAGTTAAAAACATTTTGAGTTTATTTGTTTGTTTAATTTTTGTATAATCTCACTGGATAATTCGAAATGGTTTGAATTATCTCCAATTTCTAACAATTCCACATGAGGATTTTATAATGAAAGCAAAAATGCTTCCAATTACTGCGGTAGTTGCTTTAGCTTTAGGTTCAGTTTCTGCTTCAGCAGTTGATTTTCACGGTTACATGAGATCTGGTTTGAACTACAGCTCTCAGAGCGGTAGTGCATACTGCTTCGGTAATGGTAATTCTGGTCATCTTCTCGGCCGTCTTGGTGACGAGTGCGATACCTATGCTGAAATTGCTTTATCTCAGGAAGTTTACAACAAGGCAAACAATAAGTTTACTGTACACACTCTGGTTGCTTACGGTACTCATGAAGATGCTGCTGGTAATGCGCAGTATGATCATCAGGGTAATTCATGGCAGGGCTTAGGTAAAGGTGGTGATCGCGCCGGTGCTGATGGTACAAATGCATGGCACGGTCAGAGAATGTCCCTCCGCGAGGCTTATGTTGATTATGAAATGCCTTCTGGAATCACTCTTTGGGCTGGTAAGAGATTCTATCAGCGTAAAGATATCCACATCATGGATTTCTACTATCTGAACAACTCTGGTCACGGTGTTGGTCTTGAGAACATCGGTGTAGGTAACCTCGGTTCTCTGTCATTTGCTATCATCAAGCAGCAGGTTGATTTAGACAACACTGTATATGCATGGCCTGATGACAAGGGTGCTGGCGCTGCCATGAACTCTTACAAGATGGATGCTCGTTGGAACGGCATTCCAATGTGGTCTGACGCAACCTTAGATATTGCTCTGATCTATGCATGGCAGAAGATGTCAAAGGCACAGAAGGATTTATATCACAACAACACTGGTTTCCTTGGCTTCATCGAGTGGACCCAGGGTAACTTCTTCGGCGGTTTCAACAAGTTAAGTTTCACTTACGGTACTGACGCTCTTGACTATGCTGGTGTTCTGAACGGCGGTAACCACCTGGGTGATAGTGTTATCCCTTACAATGAGGATGGTTCAGGTTTCCGCTTCATCGATTGGGGTGTTATTGAGCAGTCCAAGTGGAATTTAGGTTACGCTGTTCTGTTCGCTCACAAGCATGCCAGCGGCAAGAACTACGAAGGTGCTAACTGGTCACATCCAACCGGTAATGACTGGGCATTCGTATTAAGACCTTCTTTCAAGTGGTCTGACTACACTTCTACTGTTCTTGAGTTCGGTTTCACTTCACAGCACAACACTGGCTGGAACGGTTGGGCAACTCCTAACAAGAACCGTGTTGGCGCAACCAAACTCACTCTTGCACAGCAGTGGTCTCCAGCAACCCATTTCTGGGCTCGTCCATCAATCCGTGTATTCGGTTCATGGCTTGCAGGCGACTTAATGCGTCATGAGTACACCGGTCTTGCTCACAACAAGCAGCACGAGTACATCCTCGGTGCTCAGGTTGAAGCATGGTGGTAATCTTTTAACAAAGTAGAATTTGTTAAGTTAGATTCAGAGGGTCTGGTAAATACCAGGCCCTCGTTCTATTTTGTTCAGGCAACCAATACCAAACAAGGAGGTGTGTACCTCCTTTCATTCTTTGTACTTCTGCAGTTCTAGTCGAGAAGTTTATAGCATGGTGTGTAACCATCCTGTGACAGTTTCATTCTTCCCTGCTTAACCATTTCTTCAAGAAGATTATCAATGCTTTTTATAATTTCCTTGTCACCGTGCAGTTCGTACGGACCGTATTTCTGGACCATCGCCATTCCTTCCGGTTTGACGTTACCAGCTACTATGCCTGAGAATGCATTTCTCAAATTAGTAATCAGATCACTTAGAGGCTGATTTTTTGTCAGGTTCAGATTTCTCATGCTTTCATGATTGGCAGGGAAATGCTGCTGAAGAACTGGGTTAATTTTCATTTTCCAGTTGAAATAGAATGAGTCACCTAAATTAATGCGCTTCTCCATTACCTCAACAGCTCCGTCAGCACAGATGTCAGCAACTTTGTTTGGATTATCAATAACGATATCGTACTGTCTTGCCGCCTCATCACCCAGCGCACTCCGGATAAACCTGTCCAGTTCTTCAAAATATTTTTCTGAACCCTTGGGACCGGTTAAAACAAGAGGAATAGGCTGATCATTGTTATCTTTGTCAGTTTTGATCCCGAGGATGAACATCAGTTCTTCAATTGTGCCGGGACCGCCTGGAAATATGACGAAGCAGTGTCCCAGTCTCAGAAAGGCTTCAAGTCGTTTTTCAATATCTGGCATTATAATCAGTTCTGTCACCATTGAATTAGGTGGCTCTGAGGAAATTATTGACGGTTCGGTCAGTCCGAGAAACCTGCTGTTGGTGATCCTTTGCATATTGTGCCCGATTGCAGCTCCGTGCATCGGCCCTTCCATTGCTCCAGGACCGCATCCGGTACAGATGTTCATTTTTCTCAAACCTAGGGCATATCCTATTTTTTTTGTATATGAATATTCGTTTTCGGGTATGGAATGACCTCCCCAGCAGACGACCATATTCGGCTCTACTCCGGAAATAAAAGCCCTGGCATTCCTGAGAATGTGGAAGATTTGATTTGTTATGATGTTCTGAGTTCCGATCAACTGCTGGTTGAGTATTTTACTTTGGCTTTCCGTGTAAACTATGTCTCTCAGTACACTGAAGAGGTGTTCTTCTATAACCTTGATCAGATGTCCGTTTATAAATGAGGTTTCAGGCGGATTGTAAAGCTTCAGCTTGATTCCTCTTTCTTTTGATATAACGTCTATTCCGAAATCGTGATATTTTTCAAAGAGAGCAGACGGATCGTCTGTAACGACTCCGCTGTTCAGGACTGCCAGAGCACATTTTCTGAATAATTCATAGAGATGACCGTCGGCTGTTTTTTCAAGCAGTGCAACTTCGGACTGGGAAAGCTGACTCATTGATTTTTCCGGGTGGATGTATGTAATCATAGTTTCTCCTCTAAATTGATCCTATGATATAGAAAAACAGAATATCAGTTTCTGATCTGCATACAATTTTGATTTAGAAAGAATCGGCTGAAACTGATATTTTTAATCTCTGAAATCAGGCTGGATCTCTGTGCAGTCATCGGAAGTTCTGCAATCCTCTGTTGCATGTTTTTTAATGGTGTTCACTAAATTTTGAAATCATAGTAAAATCTGATTCGGTTTTATTCTGATTTAGGGAATTTGCAGTGAAGAGACTTTTTTTATCCTTGCTTATTAGCGGTACTGTGCTTTGTTCAGGTTGCAGCATGGTTGATCACATCATGACCTACAGATCTCCCGCCAATTATTCAGTTGAAGAGGCTGAGAGTGTTTATCGGGATCTTTCTGTTGCTGACAATGTATATGACAATGCCGTTATAGTAAGAACAGCCATGTCGGATGATGTGGTTTTTGATGAAAAGTCTTCGGTGTATGATTTTGACACGGGAAGAAGTGTTTTCAGAACCTATAATCTTCCGCTGAATGCAACAAATCTCAAAGTTGAAATATCAGTACAGATAGGTGAGACTATTTTTGCCCCTTCTGTAGCCCTGCTTAATAAGGATAAAAAACTGATCAAGATGTTTGATTTCAACAGTTTTGAATATCGTCCATACAACGATGTTGTTGCAGAAACCATGAAACTGAAATTTAATCTCAATAATTTTTCGGCCGGAGAAAACGCTGCCGCATACATGGTGATTTTTACAAAGGATGAAGATCTCAAAAAGACCACAAAGATAGTTCATCCTGCAAAACTTTATGCCAAATCACGTCGCGAGGCTATACCTGATGTCGCAGATCCTCTTATCCCGCATTCACGGCTTGGCGCCATGACTGTTCTTTTTTCAATGGATGCTGAGTCCATAGATTCGGTTTCTGATTTTCTTGATGCTTTGAAGGGCCCGATCTGGGGAGGTGAACAGCATCAGTATGTATCAGACGATGATGACGGCAGGGTCGGAGCATCAGTGAACGTTGATTTGCATGACAGCAATCTGAAGGTTGTCAATCCTCAGACTGCAGGCAGTTCGAAGACATCCGGGACGTCGACTGCTGCAAATCATCACACGGAAGCGGTAAAGAAAACTCCTGGTGTACCGGCAGGATCGATGATGAAGGAAACAGAAAAAATGTACAATGACATGATCGTTTCCGCTGTTAAATCCGGTGATATATCCAAGGCGATGCAACTCGCTGCTGAGGCGACTAATGCCGGTTCCGCGTCAGCTAATGATACATTGAACAGTGCATTGAGAAATTACCGTCGCAAGTAAAAAATTCTTTCTTTTTTTGTAAATCTGAAGCTGATTCAGGCAGGGAGCGGCAGTGTAAATCATCTGCTGATCCCTGTTCTGTTTCCTGACGTCAATGAATTTTCCTGTGAATGATTCAGAACCTGATTTTACCGGCTCTGACCTGTTTCTTTGCAGTCTCCGTCAATTGATCTTATTACGCGTTCTCTCAGCTGTTCTTTTTCACTGCTGTTCAGCGATCTGCTGTGCAGAGATATAGTGAATCCGTCATCCGCTCTTTCTCCTGTCGTTGCTATTCTTGCTGCATGAATGTTGATGCCAAGCTCCTCAATGGCCGTGGCTATGGATGCGAGAAGTCCGGGACGATCCAGTGCCGATACCTCCATGTGAGTTACACCCATCTCTTCAGATCCAGGAATGTCAAGATAAGTAACAGCAGTTTTGATTTTAAACTGCAGATATTTTTTAGGCATTGATATTCCCGATGGTGCGGTGAAAATGTCGTTGATAAGGCTAATCATCATGAATTTCCTCAGGGGACCCATTTTTTCGGGAGGTATCGGGGTTCCATCCCTGGTGGTGACGGTGAAGGAATCCATAATAAAGCCGTCGGTAGATCCTAATATTGAAGCACTCATTATGGATATCTGTTTTGCCAGAAGAATTTTCACTATTTTGGCGAAAATTCCGAGACGATCCTTCATGTAGACAAATATTTCGGTACCCAGTCTGTTTACGGATTCTCCGAATATGATGAGCGGGAGCTCTCCTGATTTGTCATAACTCAGAATATGTTTGGTATGATGGTAAATCTGCGCTTTATTGTGACGGATAAAATAACTTTCGCTGAAGGTATCCCAGAGCTTTGAAATCAGACTGGAGTCTATTCCGTCGGCAGTCAGCAACCTCATGGTTTCTCTTTTGTTTTCCTCTACAATAAGATCCCATTCAGACGGATGTGACGGATCCCGTCTGAGAGCCCTCTGGGTTGCATAGTATAATTCCCTGAACAGAGCATCTTTCCAGGAATTCCATGCCGTGTCGTTGGTGGCACAGATGTCGGCAATGCTCAGACAGTATAAATAGTCAAGGTGTGTCTCGTCCTGAACTGTTGTGGCAAAATCTGATATTACATTTGGATCTGAAATATCTCTGCGCTGTGCCGTGTTGGAAAAATCTATGTGGTGTTCTACAAGCCAGGTCAGAAGTCTTACCTCAGACTGAGGAAGTTCATGTTTTGTAAGAAATCTGCTGCTTATTTCAGCTCCTATCTGGGCATGGTGACCTCCAGGTCGTCCCTTTCCTATATCATGAAGCAGAGCAGCAAAGTAGAGCAGGTGCTGCTTTGGAAGATTGGCATAAATTTCTCGGAAAAGATTCCTGGAGGGATCAATTTCCGCAGTATGGGAAAATTCGTATATGTTGCTGATTGTGCGGTAGGTATGCTCGTCAACTGTATATGTGTGGAACATGTCAAACTGCATGAGACCTGTGAGTCTCATCCACTCTGACATATACATGGTCATAATTCCGTGGCGTATCATTAATTTGAGCGGTAACAGCATTCCGTTGATGTTGCTCAGTATTTTAAGAAAGTAATGCCGGCATTTGGGAATGTCGATCAGTTTGACGCTGAGTCTGCGTCTTGCCTCTTTGATGCTTCTGAGACATTTTGGATAGATGCCTGTGATGCGTGATTCCCCGTTGGATGATATCGCTGATATTACGCTCATCATCTCCATTATCGAGGATGGTTCATTCATAAAAAGTGAATGATCCACAACGTCAATCATGGTTCCGCGAAGAATGAACTTTGAATTAATCACCCTGATTTCACAGTGCTGTTCATCTTTGAAAATAGCCTCCTCGTACATTTTCAGAAGCATCTGGTTTATTTCTTCTATGCTCTGAGCCGACAGATAGAATCTGATCATCAGATTTTCCACCGGAATGTTCCCTTCACCGATGTAACCCAGCATTTTTGCCACAGCCACCTGACGATCAAATGTCAGTCTGTTGTCGTTTCTTTTGCTTACGAACTGGAGAGCAAATCTTACTTTCCAGATGAAGTGTGCATTGAAAAACAGTTCATGATACTCGCTTTCTGTGATGAAGCCCTGTTTCAGAATATCATCAGGTTTTTTGGCATTGGAGAATTTGCGTGCTATCCACATGATCGTCTGAACATCTCTGAGACCTCCGCACATGTTTTTAAGATCCGGCTCAAGACGGTACATGGTGTTTTTGTACATTTTGTGACGGTTTGCCTGCTCTTCCATTTTTGCGCGGAAAAACTGTTTTATCGGCCAGAATTTTTTTGGATCTGTGGCTATTTCCAGCTGGTGATAAGTTTCCTCTGAACCGCATATAAGTCGAATTTCAAGAAGATTGGTCGCAATTGTAAGATCCTCCATTCCTGCACTTACACATTGTGAAACAGTTCTGACAGCGTGACCGACGTCAAGTTTCAGATCCCAGAGCAGAGTTATAAGTGCTGATACCTTTTCAGAAGCATCGCTGTCAAGTTCTGTTTCAGTAAGGATCAGTATGTCAATATCTGTAAAGGGATGCAGTTCCTTTCTTCCGTATCCGCCTACAGCAATAATTGCAATTTCCGGAAAACTGTAAAGCTGAAACTGGTTGTAGAGCTTGCAAAGCAGACAATCAATGAAGCAGCACCGATCATCAGCTAGTTCAGGAAGACTCGTTCCGCGGTAAAAATTCTGGGCTAAATGGAGATTGAAAGTTTCCATCAGCTTTCTGCCGTTTTCGCGGGTTATTTCCTGTTTGCCCAGATATCTTGCAAGAACATCGCTGAATTTCATGGTGGACTCCGTGTGATGATTGTCAGATCAGGTATGTGGCCGTCTGATCCGGTAAATTTGTGATGTGAGTTAAATCAGAAACTCAGGTGACTAAGGCTGCCGGAGATTGCACGGCAGCCATGGAAAAGAAAAGTTTCTCAGTTGTGGAATACAGGCTGGATTTCTGTTTCTTCACTGCGGTAAGTAGTTATCTCACAGCCGTCGTCAGTGATGATAAGCGTGTGCTCGAATTGAGCAGAAGGCTGCTTATCTGCTGTTGTTACGGTCCATCCGTTTTTCCTGTTAACCTTGCATTTCCATGTTCCCGCATTAATCATCGGCTCAATGGTAAAACTCATGCCTTTTTGCAGGATTATGTTTCTTGATACCGAGTTTTTGTAGTGAAGAACGCATGGCTCGGCGTGGAATTCGGTGTTTATTCCGTGGCCGCAGTAATCACGTACTATGGAGAAACCGTTTCTGTCAGCTATCGGCTGTATTGTATCGCCGATTATTGAAAGCGGTACACCAGGCTTTACGGCCTTCAGTGCTGCATAAAGTGATTCCTGTGCACATTTGCACAGTTTGTGGTTTCTCGGTGAGATTTCGCCGATTCGGAACATTTTTGATGTATCGCCGTAATATCCGTCCTTGATTACTGTAATGTCAATATTCACAATGTCGCCGTTATGCAGATGCTGAACTCCCGGTATGCCGTGGCACACAACTTCATTTACAGATATGCAGGTGGCTTTGGGATATCCGTTATATCCGAGACATGCGCAGATGGCATGCTGACGGTTCTCTATATGATCCTGCATTATGGCATCAAGTTCTCCGGTGGTAATGCCTGCCTTTACATATGGTTCAATCATTTCAAGAACCTCTGCAGCCAGTCTTCCTGCAATTCGCATTTTTTCTATTTCTGTCTCGTCTAAAATTCTTATGCCGTTTCTCTCTTTGTTCATTTTTTTGTCCTTCGTAGCATTCTTTATTTTCTCTGTTCATTTTATCATATTTTGATTACAGCTAACGATTTGACTGTTATGGCGATATCGGCATATTGACTGTTGAACTGTCTTTTGATTGTTGTCTGTATGCTGACGGTTCCTGGGTTAATAAGAAAACAGGGGCGTAGTGATCGCAGTTCCTGTTTTTTTTATTTCGACTGACTGGTGCAGCAGTTTTAAGGTAAATCACGCTGCGTATATCAAATCTTAATGACTGATACAACGGTTGTTTCTCAGGCTATATAATTCCGTAAAGAATATTTGAAAGAAATCATCGTCAGTGTACAGCAAAAAACAGAACAGCATACTTCCTTAATTTTTCTGAGAGAAACGGTTTATGAAATTTTTGCCGAAAGGAATTAGGAATTTTAAAGAAATAACTTGATCGTTTGCGATTTGCTCATTATAACAATAGCACCTATAATTTTTTCATTGGATGGTGGTATGGAAGGCTCTATTGTTATGGACTTTGACGTTCTGAAAAATCAAATTTCAAGTATGAAAAGTACCCTTGATGAGAGATCCTATAGGTTTTATTTAGGTCAGTTAGCTGTCGGCATAGGACATGGAGGGCTGGCACTGATTAGTAAATTATCCGGTTCATCTGTCAACACTGTAAAACGTGGTGTAAACGAAGTTAAAGAGAAACAAAATAAAGGAGAAGACCAAACAGAAACTGAAGATAGCACCAGGATCCGTAAGAAAGGAGGCGGAAGAAAAGCAGCAACAACACTTTTCTCAAATCTTGATGCATCAATTGAAAAAATTATTGATGGAAGTACCTACGGTGATCCTGAAAAGGTTATTCATTGGACAACTCTGGGACTGTTTAAAATCAGGGATATTCTTGAATCAGAATACGGGATTAAGGTCAGTCATACAGTAGTAGGTAAGGAACTGGGTAAACTGGGCTATAGCAAGCAACTGAACCAGAAAATGATGCAGGTTGGAGAGCAGCATCCTGACAGGGATGCACAATTTGAGTACATATCCAATACTTCTAAAGCCTTTATAAACGCAGGAGAGCCAGTCATTTCAATTGACTGCAAGAAAAAAGAAAACCTGGGAAATTTCAAAAACAATGGACAGGAATATAGAAAATCCAAGGATCCTCGTAAAGTTCTTGATCATGATTTTCTCATAAAGGAGTTAGGAACTGTTGCACCTTATTGCATTTATGATGTTTCCCAAAATGCAGGTTTCATTAATTTAGGAACCAGCCACGACACGGCTGAGTTTGCAGGAAACAGTATATATCAGTGGTGGCATCATATCGGGAAGGCTACCTATCCTAATGCCAAAAAACTCTATATCACGTGTGATGGTGGCGGAAGTAACGGTTCCAGACTTCATTTGTGGAAACTCCAACTGGCAAAGCTGGCTGAGAGTACAGGTTTGGAAATTCAAGTGTCGCACTTTCCTCCGGGAACATCCAAATGGAATAAAATTGAACACAGGTTGTTTTGCTACATCTCGAAATGTTGGGAAGGTAAACCCCTCATAGATATACCGACAGTTGTTAATCTGATTGGTTCTACAACGACAACAAAAGGTCTGGTTGTCAAATGTGTAGTCGATCATAATGAGTATCGAACGGGGATCAAAGTTTCTGATGAAGAATATAGCAAAATTGATATCGAACGTCTGACTAAAATGAAGGATTGGAACTACATAGTAAGAGGTTTCCATAAAGAATAAACGATCAAGTTATTTCTTTAAGAATCCTAAGCAATCTGAAGGGCCTGGATAAAGACGATCTGATTTTTCTTTTCTATACTTCAGATACAGACACTATCACTCTGAATAACATTGATCTTCTCAACAATTCAGAATGCAGGTATGAATTGATTAAGGTTCCTGCAGGTTCTCAGTCTCTTGACCGACATCTTATTTCCTTTGCCGGCTACGCTATCGGTATCCATGGCAATAAATTCGACTACATTATTGTCAGCAATGACAAGGGTTATGACTGCATCATCAGTTTCTGGAAAGCAAGATGCGGGATATCAGCAAAAAGACAGGCTGCAGTTAATGTTAATTCAGCCAAAAAGACGCCGGATGGTTCAAAAGCAGTCAAAGATAAGCAAACTGCCCGTAACTCCGGTAAACCTGTACCAGTTCAAACGAACAGTAACCAGGATCCGGTTTTCATTCAATCAGAAATTCCTGAAAAGGCTGATAAAATACTGGAACTGGATTCCAGCAGTGAAGCGAGGGAAATTGAAAATTGTCTGAACAGCTGCTGTTCCGGTGATTTGCTTGATAAAGTTAAAAAAGCTGTTTCTGACGGTCTTAAAGAAAAAGCACAGTTGAATGCTGTTTTCTGTAATCTTAAAAATCTGACTGAAAATTATCGTAAAATTTATGAAAGAGTTAAGCCGCTGATAAAAAGGTATCTTAAGCAGGCAGTAAAGAAAAAAGAAGAAAAGGAATTAAAGTATTCGTGTGATCAGAATGTTAAAGAAAAAGTACTGAACGTTCTGAAAGAAAAGAAATTTGCTGATGAGATTATTGACTCTGCTGCATCTGTCGTAAGTGAAAAACAATTTGAAAAAGACGGCAAACTTCAGATTTACAGAAATTTAATCGGTAAGTTCGGACAGGAGAAAGGACTGGAACTGTATCGCCTGATTAAGCCTCTTCTGTAAAAAAGACAGTCGCATCCTGAAGATGCGTGGAACTCTTCGGTACTGCAGGTGATCATGTTCTCTATGCCGGGAGTTTGCCGCTTTACAGCAGTATGCAGTCATCGAATCAGCTGACAAAAAGTTTTATGTGCGGGATCTGAACAATGGGAATTTATCTTAATCCGGGAAAAGCCGGTTTTGAACAGGCTCTGAATTCCGAAATTTATATCGACAAAACTGAGATGATTGGTTATCTGAACAGTATTGCAAATACTGAGCAGAAGTATGTCTGCGTATCCCGGCCAAGACGTTTCGGCAAGACAATGACTGCCAAGATGATTTGTGCCTACTACGACAGAGAGGCTGACAGCAGATCACTGTTCGAAAAATGCAGAGTAAGTAAAATCGAACTTGCATCCAATCACAGGTGGGATGAATATCTTGGAAAATTTGATGTGATCAAACTGGTGATGACTGATTTTATGCAGGGTGCAGATTCCGTAAGTCAGATGCTGGAATACCTTTCAGATGAAGTCATTTCAGAATTAAAGGAAGCTTATCCCGATGTTCAGCATGGAAGCAGGATCAATCTGCGAACTGTAATGAACAGAATCTATAAAAGCATGAACATTCAGTTTGTGATCGTCATGGATGAATGGGACGCCATTTTCCGCGAATATCCGTTTGATAAGGATGGTCAGAAAAATACCTGGATTTTCTGATGGACTTTATGAAAGACAAAGATTATATCGCTCTCGCCTACATGACCGGCATTCTTCCGATAAAGAAATACGGAAAGCACTCTGCTCTTAACATGTTCGATGAATATTCCATGATCCATCCAATGCGGCTTGCTTCCTGCGCAGGTTTCACCGAGAAGGAGGTCATGGATCTTTGTACTGAATATGAAATGAATTATGCCGCCGTATCAGACTGGTACAACGGTTACAGTCTCAGCGACTATATTCCTGTAGACATGAGGGATCACAGCAACATTCAGAACAGCGGAGAACATTACATCAGGATCTACAATCCGCTGTCAGTTGTAAAGGCCATGCGAAGCGGAAAAATTGAAAACTACTGGAATCAGACTGAAACCTATGAGGCACTGAGACGGTATATCGACTGGAATTTTGACGGACTAAAGGAAAGTGTGGCAGTCCTGATGGACGGGGGACGAATAGATGTTGATATAACTGGATATCAGAATGACATGATCTCGTTCCGTAACAGGGACGACATTCTGACCATGCTGATCCATCTCGGATATCTCGGATACGACGGAAATACCGGAAAGATTTTTATTCCAAACAAGGAAGTCCTGGAAGTATTTAAAACTTCGACAGCGGACAGAGACTGGACAGTTACCTTTCGAGCACTTCAGAATTCCCGGAAACTGATGGAGGCTACATGGAATCAGGATGAGAAAACTGTGGCTGAACTTCTGGAAGCCGCTCATGACAAAGCCGGCAACAGAGAGTACCACAGCTTTGCCGGACTTTCCTACACTGTACAGCTGGCATACTACGTGGCACAGGATCTGTACACGGTAATACCTGAGCTTGATACGGGAAAAGGCTATGCAGATCTGGCATATATTCCCAAAAAAACTGATATTCCCGCAATGCTTATCGAGTTCAAATAAGAGAAAAACGCAGATACCGCAATAGCCAAGATCCGCAGACAGAAGTATCCGGAAAGACTGGCGCTTTACAAAGACAACCTGATTCTCGTCGGGATCAGTTATGACAGGACTGTGTCCGGCAACAGTCAGTCGTTTAAGCACCACAGCTGCGTTATTGAGAAAGCCTGAAGATATTTCTGAGTGATTCTCAGAACCAAAAGAGGGTAAACCTTTATCCGTGTTTGAAGTCCTTGTTTACCGTCCGATCTGCCTGGAGCACACAAAAAGTTCTGAAGCAGTCTGCCTCAGAACTTTTGATATATTCCGGTCAGATTCCGGAACTCTGATTGCTATATATCCGGTCAGCTAGACTTCAAGTACATTTGCCTGATTCTGATTTTCTTCAAGATCATTTTTTATTTTATCGTAACACTGTTTTGCTTTCGCAACACCGCCAATAGACTTCATTGCCGAGAACAAATTCTGTCTTACTACATCCGTAATGCTCTTAATCATTGATGAAGGCTTGTACTTCTTCGCGGATTTTATGCTTTCCTTCATTTCTGTCTTATCTTCCTCGGAAAGATTATCAAGATGCGGACTGATAATCTTTTCGCGCTCTGCAGCAATTGCGTTCATTACAGAGAGTGTACTGTCCATGGCCACCTGAAGTCTCTTCTGACTTTCAAGAAAGTTGTGAACAGGACCTGGAACCTCGATATTGTATTCTCTCTGCATCAGCTTCAGTGCGGCACTGAGGCGGGTGGCGGTATCATTTAAGCCGCCTTTAGAGAAGACTGCCTGAAGCTTGTTGACAAGCTCCGCACCCGCATTGTCAAATTTTGTTCTGCTGTCAGGAGATAAAAGTTCCCTGAAGCCTTCAGCAAACAGTTTGGAATCTCCTGTTGCAGTGCCGGCTACAACCTTAACGACATTTGCTCTTTCACCCTGGGTAAGTTTTGAAGCATTGCCGAAATCAATCAGAGTAACTCCTTTATTTGGATCATTTGCAGCTTCATCCGGTGACATCTTAAAGCTTGGAGAAGTCATGATATTTCCCATATGTATGTCACCGTGATAAAATCCCTCGGCAAAGAGTCCCTCGTTGGTCCACATATATGACAAATTCACAAGAGCCTCATATTTGCCCTTTACATCCTCATATAAATTTGTAAGTTTTCTGGCGGCCTGAAGCGAAAGATCTGCAGCATTGTCTTCACCCCGATTCTGAATTTCTGTTTTGGTTTCAGAGGCTATTTTTATGCTTTCGTCACTGGCATCCCGGACATAATCTTCGAGGGTTTCACCCGGGACCAGCTCAAGAACCATGGTATTGATGTCTGGTTCAATACCGTCAACAAGCTTCATGCTGTGAACGTTTGCAAAAGAACCGTATGTTTGCCGGATTTCATTTTTATTATATCCGCTTTTGCTGTAGTCATAAACCTGATTGCCGCGACGAACATTTTCAGCCTCGGTACGGAGATCCATTTCGTCCATAATACGCGCAAACTGTCCTTTGAAAGTGACATCCATACCGTTGCCAACCATCTTTGCAGCATTGTTGAAGACTTTCTCCTCGCGCTGGGCCTTCATGGCGGCATCCGGACGAAGAATTTTAACAACGCAGTTCTTGCTTGTTCCGTCACTGTAGTTAATGGTGCATTTCAGAGCCTGGGCTACCGAAGCGGCACCGAGAGCCTTGTCAACAGTTATGCCCTTAATGCTTCCTTTTGAATTCTTTACAATGTTATACAGCTGTGCATGTATTACCTTCTGATCAATTGGAGCAAGTTTGTCTTTCATGTCTTCGAGAGCAATCATAAAATCTGGATGGTTGGCAAACATGGACGGATCCAGACTCTGGAGCATTTTCTGCATGACCGGCCCCGCACCTTTTAAAATAGCCCCGAGTCTTGCTCCCGGAGAAGCATTTTCGCTGTTTGCGCAGAATCTGGTGCCTGCAGCCATCATGGCCCGCTGATCCATTTCCGGCATCTCCTTGAAATAAATTTCAAGAGCCTTTTTTATAAGCTGAAGCTGATTGTCCTGGGCAGGTGTTCCTATAATATCCGTCAGTGAAGAATTATTAATCTGTTCAAGCGAGGTTTTATCTGTTTTCGGTGCATTAGGAAAAACATCATTGATAAGTTTTGTCACTTCATTCTGAAGTTCAGCACATCCGTCTGTTATCGCCTTGTTTATCTTTTTCTCAGCATCTCCAAAGAAATTAAGACCCAGTCCAATCTCGTCTTTTCTGTTCTCAAGATAGAATATATCACCTTTGGCCTCTTCGACATTTTCCTTAAAATGCTCATCGTCGTTGATGATGACCAGTTCGTCATCATGGACGTCATTAATGTCGTTGGTGCCAAACTGGCCTCGCAGCTTTGTTTCTTCTTTCTCCTGGTCTCGGATAACTTCTCTGAGGTAGTCGGCTCTGCCGGTCTTGGATGTCAGAAAGTTCAGCTCACTTTCAGCATCCTGCTTTCTCTTTTTCAAATCGTTGATGTAGCCGTCAGATTCGCGATGTGACTTATTCAACTCTTTATTCAATGATTCAGAAAGATCATCATACTTCTTCTGCTTGACTGAAACTTTCATGTCATAATCTTCATTAAGCTTGTCAAGCTGTTCCTCAAGAGCGGCACGGATTTTTGGATCTATAGTTGCGAGCAGGGAGAGTTTTGATGGATCAGCCTTGACCTGTGCTCGGTTTTCCATCAGTTTGCCGACAAGTTTTCTGTTCTCGTATATGAGATTGCGGAGACGTTTGCCTTCAAAATTTGCATCTGTGTCACGATCCTTATCCAGCAGGTTTACGTTGCTGTCTGATATCAGATTGGATACAAAATCGTGAACTTCCTTGATGTCACCTGAAGGAAGAACCGGATTAGGCTTCGGCTGATAATAGCCGTCCTTGAACTGGATCGATTTGGTTGAAACAGCCTCTTCATTTGCATGGATGGAGTGATCATAACCGGATTCTTTGGACAGAGCCTTCTCAAACTGGTCATAGATTCTGGCTCCTTCAACAGTCGTAAAATGACAGGCGGAAGCATTTCGGTTGATAAAGCTTCTTGCATCGGCAGCCGTAGTTATGGTGCCATCCATGACGTTCTTTGCAAGCTTCTTGCCCAGCTTTCGGTCAATGTATGAAGTTTCTGCCGGGTCAAGTCCCAAACGGGATGTAAAAAGAACAGAGAGAAGTTCATCATAGCGATCCTTTGCTCGTACCAGCATAGGTTTGAGATTATTTCTCTGGGAATAAAGCGCAGCCACATCGTTCATTCTTAAATTGTCATAAGCAAAATTATTATGAACTGCATCCGCATTTTTTGATAATTTACGCACGTCATGAAAGAACTGGGCGGTATCGTCATTCACCGTGCCGGCATCAATTCTCTTTTCATATTTGTTAAGAATATTATCAACTACAAGAGATTTGTTAAAAAGTTCGGAGTGCTCCATTACATCCCTTTCGATCTTATGAAGTACTTCTGAAGGATTCTTGATTTCTTCTTTGGATTTGTCTGCAAACGTGGCCCAGTATCTTTCACTTTCGTCTTTGCTGAGAGTTACTGTCTCACCAAACATATTGATTTTCATAGACCTGGTCTCTGAATCAGATTTGGTGAGAGTACTGAGACCTTTATAAAGATTTTCAGTTCCCGCGGATAAATTCTTAAGCTGTTTTGAGTGTGTACTGTCCTTGACAGCATGATATATTGAGTAGACACCAAGCGTGATGATGCCGACACATATTCTTTTGCACAGTGAAGCCGTTGTTT
>JAEEGF010986068.1_pt1 | contig 24782 bp, 22 predicted proteins | sample 9134171 | NCBI WGS metagenome assembly JAEEGF01 (sample SAMN16246542, study PRJNA631951) | gut metagenome | biome: gut microbiome; feature: rumen; material: AP-attached | host: Bos | place: Iran: Karaj | collected 2018-10 | reverse complement strand
TAGCTCCTCGGCTAGTGAGATAGCCAATCATAATATCTTTTCCAAATTCGCTATCGATATCCATCTTTGGAAGCTTTACATCCACCTGACAGTAATCTACATTTTTAATTGCATTATCAATATCCTTTATCTCTCCTAAAATAAATACAGCCTTTACCCCATACTTGAGTGGGAGAATTACAAGCTTTCCACCATCCTCTTCATAATATCCAAACTGGTTAACCTGATTCATAAACTCCTTTGTCACAGTACCTCCATCAAAGGTTTTAAAATCATCCTCCTTTGTCTGATATTCTTCAAATTCATCCTGCCAAGGAGCACGAAGATAAAGAGCATTTACCAGTATCAATTTGTAATCATCTAACTTATCTGCCAGCTTTTCAATCTGACCGTTTGTGGATTCATTCACCCAAGAATTTACGGAATCTGTAAGTTTTTCACCTGGCAATGATGCCGCAGCAGCATCATAGTTTTTTGCGACTCTATCTATGTACTCCTGCTTGAAACTGCCCCCTCTAGATTCATTAGCCCAAACGGAATTTACAATTCTAAAGGCTGCATCAGGGGCATCTCCTTCTATATAGTAATTATCATCTTCTTTTACAGAAGCATAATTCTCCTGGTCACTTTTCAACCATTCATTAAATTCCACAGTGGCATTGTACACAAGGCTATACCAGGCATTCATCTGCTCCTCATTTTCAAATCCTGCCGCCTTTAAAAGCTCCTCCTTTGTTTCACCACCTGCACCTGCAATGGCCAGGCACAGAGCCGCCTTATATGAGGTTGGGGAAATCATGTAATTCTGATTTGCATAATCCTTTGTCTCTAGGAACTTAATTAACTCCGAATCAAAATCTCCCATTCCGCCAATCACTTCTACATCCGTATTTACGTTTTTATGCTCTGTAGGGTCTTTTACAGGAGTTGTATTTCCTCCTGCACCAGAGTTGCCACAGCCTACAAACATTCCTGTCATAAGCATTCCTATTAATAAAGTACTAATTATTCTCTTTTTCATAGCGGTTACCTCCGTTAATTCCAGCTTCATTTACACGACATATTTTATTTCTTGTTACAAAAAATTATATTAAATTTCATAAAAAAAATCGACCACCCTTTTTTAGGATGATCGATAATCGTTAAATTCTTTTCACAAACCCAACCTGCTCAAGGTGCTTCATATAAACGCTAAGGCGTTCATAGAGAGGCTCTGCTTCATCGCCGAATCTGTCGTGAACAAGAAGACCTATGTCGTAGACACTTTTCTGGCCATCTATGCAGTTCCAAATGAACGACCCCATTCCCTCCAGTGTGATTTTGCTAACAGCTGGCTTCTTAAAGAAGCGCTGAGCTATGCGATTTGTAAATCCTTTATTTTCCATTTCAACAATGACCTCTCCGGACTCAGAGAGAGTCCAGATGAGGTCATTATTTATCGTATATACGAAATCTAAATAATTTTCTTTATTTCTCATTCTTCTTTCCCATGGCTGCCTTATATACTGCAGCTGTGATTAACACGATAAGAATAAGTGCTGGTGCATTTCCTGTAGGAATTACTGAGCTAAGATCCATCTTATCAGTAATACCAGCTACTTTAAGAATAGCGAGAAGTACACCTATGATACCTTCACCAGCGATAAGTCCTGAGCAGAAGAGGATACCCTTTCCTGACTCGTCTTCCTTGTTGCCGAATTTTGCATCTGCAAACTTTCTAATAAGACCACCAATCATAATTGTAGCAGAAAGCTCAAGTGGAAGGTAAAGACCAATAGAAACTGGAAGCGCTGCAATACCAAGGATTTCGATTGTGATAGAGATAAATGCACCGATGAAAATAAGTGTCCAAGGAAGATTTCCATCCATAACGCCTTCGATAACCATCTTCATCATTGTAGCCTGTGGAGCTGCAAGCTTGTCTGAACCAAATCCGTATGCTGAATCAAGAAGTACCATAACGCCACCAATTGCAAGAGCTGCTGCAATAGTACCGATGATTTCACCAATCTGCTGCTTAACTGGTGTAGCGCCAAGGATATAACCTGTCTTTAAATCCTGTGAAGTATCACCAGCCATACAAGCTGCGATACAGATAACTGAACCGATTGCGATAGCACCTGTCATTCCGTGTACGCCTGTATCACCCATAGCCTTAAGACAGATTGTTGCGATAAGGATAGTAGCGATTGTCATACCTGAAACAGGGTTGTTTGAGCTACCTACAAGACCAACCATACGTGAAGAAACGGCACTGAAGAAGAAACCGAATACAACGATGATGATTGCGCCAAGAAGTGTAACAGGTACTGCTGGTACAAGCCAAATTGCAAGAATAAGAACTACGATAGCTCCAAGTACAAAACGAATGTCCATATCACGTGCTGTACGCTCTGTAGATGTAGAACCTGCAGTCTTGATGCTCTTGATTGAATCCACAAATGTTCTAACGATAAGTGGAAGTGTCTTAATAAGTGAAATGATACCAGCTGAAGCTACGGCACCTGCACCAATGTACTTGATGTAGTTTGACCAGATAGCTGATGCACCATGTGCTGCATAAAGCTCTGCAACAGAAGCGCTAGCTGGGTACATAACCATGTCACCACCAAAAGCAACAATAGCTGGAATAAGTACGAACCATCCAAGCACACCACCTGCAAACATATATGCAGAAATACGTGGGCCACAAATGTAACCAACAGATACAAGTGCTGGATAAACCTGAGCAGAAAACTCTGTCTTAAGAGACTGAAGCTTAACAGTGAATACGCCCTGGATTGCGCAAAGACCATCAACGATGAACTTTACAGCTGCACCAATACCCATACCAACAAATACAGACTTAGCAGATGAACCACCTTCCTCACCTGCAAGAAGAACCTCTGCACAAGCTGTTCCCTCTGGATATGGAAGCACGCCGTGCTCCTGAACGATAAGTGCACTACGAAGTGGAACCATGAAAAATACACCAAGAAGTCCACCGAAAAGTGCGATTACAGTGATAGTGATAAGTGAAGGCTTGTCCATAACGCCTTCCTTAGCCCAGATAAAAAGTGCTGGCATTGTAAAGATAGCACCTGCTGCAAGGCTTTCACCTGCAGAACCGATTGTCTGAACCATATTGCTTTCAAGGATAGAATCCTTTTTCATAATAACGCGAATAACAGCCATTGAAATAACTGCGGCTGGAATAGATGCAGATACAGTCATACCTACTCTGAGACCAAGATATGCGTTAGCAGCACCAAAGATAACTGCAAGAAGAAGACCCATAATGATAGAGGTAGGAGTCATCTCAGGAGTCACCTTATCCGCTGGGATGTAAGGTTTAAATTGTTCTTTCATATAAATATATCTCTCCTTCTATTAAACCAAGTTTTTTTATTATATACACACTTTAAAGTGGATGCAAATCGAAGTACTAAAGCGATAAAGAGATAAAGCAAAATACACCCCGCCGTGTCCGGCGGGGTGTATTTTGCTTTATCTCTTCTTACTTAAACAAACGATTTAGGAAGCCCTCAAGTGCTTTACCGTGGCGAGCTTCATCACGGGCCATCTCGTGTACAGTATCGTGTATAGCATCAAGATTGTACTTTTTTGCACAGGTTGCAAGATCAACCTTTCCCTGAGTAGCGCCATATTCACAATCAACACGCCAAGCAAGATTCTGCTTTGTTGAATTGGTCATATTCTTTTCTAAATCAGAACCAAGTAGCTCTGCAAACTTGCAGGCATGCTCTGCTTCTTCCCAAGCAGCCTTCTCCCAATATAATCCAACCTCTGGATAGCCCTCACGATGAGCCACACGCGCCATACATAGATACATACCTACCTCTGAACACTCTGCATCAAAGTTTGACTTAAGCTGTTCAAAGATATACTTCTTTACATCATCAGGAATATCGGAATTGTTCTTTACTGTAGTTGCATAAACACCAAATACATGCTCAGCAGCAAGGGCGATTTCCCCTTCTACCTTCTTGAACTTGTCTCCACTTACGTGACAGACTGGACACTCATCAGGTGGATTATCTCCCTCATGAATGTAACCACATACCGGACATACATACTTAGCCATAACCTGCTCCTTTCAAAACGCCCCACATTAAAATGTTAATAGTAACAACAATCCCTACTAGTATACGATTAATGATATTTTATCATATCTCTATATATGCCCTATTTAAATCACTAATACTTCTCAAATAATTCACATTTACGAAAGATTTAAATTTTCAATAAACAGCTGCTCAAACTTTGGATCTGTTGCTAGAATTACAATCTGAGAATTGTCCTTGATTGCTTTTAGCTCATCTTCATTTGGATCCAGAATAAATGCTATGTCTCCCATCAAGGATGCATTTCCTATTGATTCAAATTTATTCAATAATTGTGGTGGAAATAATCCTATACCTGCTGCAGACCATATTCCTACAGATGCCCCCAAGCCTCCTGCGATATACAAATGGTCAATGTCATCTACTGACACTCCGGATGCATCCAGAAGCATCTCTATACCTGAGCGAATCGCAGCCTTTGCCAAAATCACCTGCTGAATATCCTCCCCTGAAACTACAATATTTTCGGCAATAGGGAATCCATTTTCTGAGTATTCGTCCTTTAACAGTCCACCATCGTCGATGATGTTGTTGCGCTTTAATTCGTGAATTAAATCGATTACACCACTTCCACAAAGACCTATTGGCTTCTCTCCACCAATGGTTGTATATTTAACCTTTCCATCATTAATTGATAGATGATTTATCGCACCTCTTACTGAGGCCACGCCGCAGCCTAAACTAGCTCCCTCTAGGGCGGGGCCAGCTGAAGCAGATGAACACCAATACTTTTGACCATCAAAAAGTACAAGCTCCGCATTTGTTCCCATATCTACTAAAAGAAATTTGTCATCTTCTTTCTTTTTAGCCTTTGCCTGCTGCTTTATATAATAAAGACCAGCAACAATATCTCCACCCACAAAAGCGCTGATAGGTGGCATAAAGAATATATCTCTTCTTTCCTCGCGGAACTTTACAGCATCTGTAGTGTATGGAACAAATGGATACTTTGCCATTCCATCTACTGGGTATTTCAATATCAGATGGGTCATTACCGTATTTCCCGATGCCACGACCCTGTGGGTAAGAAAATCTTTACCGATAATCTTATTTCCCATCTTAATCAAGTCATTTACTACTAACTGCTGAAGCTCCTCACCTTTGCCATCAATAGCCGCCTTGACTCTGGACATAACATCAGAACCATACTTTAGCTGGCCATTAGTCCAGGTATGCTGACGCAATATTTTTCCTGTATTAAGTTCAACCGCTGCAGCGGCAAGGGTAGTTGTACCAATATCAAGAGCAATAGCTATATTGGTTTTATCAAGAGGGAGCACGTCCATGGACTGTGGTGCCCCAATAGAATTTATTTCAGATACAAGTCTCTTTGGCACCTGAATCTTGCAGTCTTTTGTGATGGTACACTTGCAGCCAAGTCTCCATCCATTTCTCATTTCCCAAAACTCGAGGGCACGCTCGTCCTCTGCTGTCATTTCAGGTGCGCCATAAACAAACCTCACGGCACAACTAAGGCATTTTGCAATGCCGCCGCAAGGTCTATAGTATTTTAATCCTAATCGGCTCATGACCTCCACGAAAGAAATACTGTCCTCCCCTGGTCTGGTCATAAGTATATGCTCCTGTTCAGGAACAACGTCTTCGATAACGACTTTAATTTCCATGTTTCCTATCGTATTCCTCAAGAGAATGCAAATCCATTTTTAGCTCGCCACTATTATCCACCAAAATTGTCATATAAGTGTGTTCACGGGAATTCTGTCTAGGAAATGCAATACTTCCTGGATTTGCTATAATCAATTCTTCGTATCGGTCGATGGTAGGCACGTGAGTATGTCCGTATAAAACTATATCGCAGCCTTTTTTTCTGGCAGCCTCGGCAATTCTGTCGTAACCATATCCCACCCCATAGTAATGACCATGAGTAAGCATAATCACATGATTTCCAACCTCTAATACTACTTCATTTGGAAGATTAGTACCCCAATCGCAATTACCACATACGCATTCCGCTGGTGCTTCACTCATCATCCATAGATTATCTTCCACCCCTTGACCGTCACCAAGGTGGTAGATTCTATCAGGTTTTTCTATATTTATGGCATCTCTAAGGTTCTCCGAGCTGCCATGTGTATCACTAACAACTAATATTTTCATGCTTTAATATTTCTTCCTTTATCATTCTAAGAGCCTGTCCTCTATGGCTGATAGCATTCTTTTCCTCTGGAGAAATGCTTGCGGTACTAACATCTTTATCCCAGAGATAGAAAATTGGGTCATAGCCAAAACCATTTTCCCCCATTGGCTCCCAACCAATATACCCTTCTATTGTGCCTCTGACAACTGCTTCTTTTCCATCTGGGAAAACAGCTGAAACGGCACATACAAATCGAGCGCTTCTATCCTGCTTTTCAACACCATCAAGTCTCTCAATGAGATTTGCATTTTTAATGTCATAGGAGGTATCTTCGCCCATATATCTGGCAGAATAAATACCTGGCTCCTTATTCAAGGCATCTATCTCCAGGCCACTGTCATCTGCAAGAACGATAGCATCCTTTGCAATAGCTGCAATAGCTCTGGATTTAATGAGGGAATTCTCCTCAAAGGTCTTTCCATCCTCAACAATATCTATATCAATTCCAGCTTCCTTCATGGTGACGATATCATATTTTTCTTCGCCGAGAATCTCCTTAATCTCTCTAAGTTTATTTTTGTTTCCTGTTGCAAATATAATTTTAGTTTTCATTAATTTTCTCCTAAATATTCTACGATGGCATCGTATAGTGCCCCCGCAGTCTTTTTCTGATATTCCTTGTCCTGAAGGTTTTCCAGCTCATTGGCATTAGTCATAAAGCCTACCTCCACCAGTGCTACTGGAACCTGACTCATTCTTATAATATATACCTCATCTCCTACAACAGTGCCCTTGGATTTCGAACCAAGGGATTTTAGAAGATGATCCAGGCATAGGGAAGCAAACCGCTTGGACTCCCCAGTGGTATCTGCGCCTTTATACATAACCTCTGTTCCATTTATGGAAGACATTCTACCAGATGCGGTAGAGTTATTGTGTATAGAAAGGAATAAATCCGCTTCAGAATCATTAGCCAAACCAACTCTGGATTCAAAGGATGGATTCGTATCATCTGTACGTGTATAGTATACTCCAATATTCTTGCCGTTTCTGTCCATCAGTTTTTTAAGCTGCATAACAAACTGAAGATCCAAATCCTTCTCACTAACGCCCATTTTTGTAGCACCAGGTACGTTTCCGCCATGACCTGCATCCACCACAACAACATAGTCATACACATCATGCGGATTCAAAAAATCCAGATAGATGTATTCCCCCTCAGATGTCATCTGTACTTCTTTCACATCATCTAAAGTGATTTCAATAACACCTATAAGATTTTCACTGTCATAAATAACATCTACTATATTATCCGCATTACCTCTCATGGGATAATTAGAAAAATAATCTTTTCCAATTCCATTTATAGTAATGGCGATAGTTCTGTCAACGTAATTATTTAAGATAGATACACCGGCACTGGTGACATTTTGAGGGAGCATCAGACGAATCTGATGACCTTTTAAAATATCCTCCTCAACCTCTTTGGGCTCCTCCTGAAGCTCCTTATCAGAGTTTCTCAGCATCTCCATAACAGAGACTCTGCCCCCAGAGATTTTACTATCCTGCACCTTCAATGCAATAATATGCATGTTGGGCACATAGATAAGAAGGCAGCACATAGCTATAACTATCACCAAAATGATTGCCGTAAAGGCCCCCATAACTTTATTTTCCATTACATTATCTCTCCGCCAAAAGGACGTTAAGGCTTATTTCTTCTCTTCCTCAAATACCTCAACAACATCATTTGCGTATGCCTTGATACACAAATTAGCCTTTGCAACATCCTCTACGTTTTCCCAATCCAAACCATTATTACTGATAAAGCCCTTGCCGTCTGTGATGTCAACAGCCGCTGTCATTGAATCGCTGACGTATTCCACTGCAAGAGGACGCAATGTGTCTGGTGTGTTGATGTAGAGAATAATAGCGAAGTTTTCTCCCTCATTTACTGTTTTAGCCTGATTAAATTTGACTGTATAATAGCCCGCCTGACTTACTGTTCCTGAAGCCACAATCTCCTTAGAGGAAAGTGTGCTGGTGTTTGTGTAATTTGGAACAAAGTAAATCTGATAGCTGGTATTTTTACCTAAAGCATAAAAACCTGCTGCTTCAATCTGCTGATTGGCCTCGGCTGTAAAAGTATTAGCGCCATATGCCCACTCTTTGCTATATCCAATCTGACCTACCCAACCACAAAGGTCGCTTTGATATATGTAATTGTAGGTATTATTGGTATCCGCCTTTACATAAGAAACAGCCTGATTTCCTATATTGGAATCATAGTATGAAATATAGAAAACCCCGTCATCACCAAAACCACTTCCCCAACTGTTCTGGCAAATAAAGGCTCCATTTCCTGGCACCTCTGTACTGAAGTTTTCTGCTGAATAAGTGTCATCCCATCCTATGATAACTACATCATGATTTGGTTTTGCATTTCCTGTATAGCAATAGGAATTAGTCCTGCGATTGTAACAGCTTGATCCATTAAGGTTTGCTGTGGAAACGCTGGCATAGATAGATGTAGAAACACCACCATATTTATAAACAGCCCATTTAATATCATCCAGATTTTCAGAATCATAAAAATGTGCTTCCTGAAGATGAACTGCTGCAGTATCAGTCTCCCCTGTAAGCTCCTGAATCAAGCCTGTTTCCTTGTTATCCTCAATTGGTCCCTGCCAAGAAAGTAAATATGCCAAAGCCATTGTGTACTCTCCACCTGCAGACTCGTCTAGCTGGAAACTATTGGATTTTATCATCGAATCCACTGAAAACTTGTATGGATTTGCTGGTAGCAGTGATGATTCCAGAGCCTCTAAAGAAGCACAGGCCCAGCAGGTAGCAGTAGAACCCTGATTTCTAATGAAGCTGACCCTATCAACATTTCGAAGGTCGTATATCATAGGCAATTTAGGAATCTTTGAGATTGTGATATTGGCGGTGTATGTAGTTCTGTCGTAGGAATACTCATAACCGAAAATATTACACAGGTCTTCTAAGCCTACATATAATCTGCCTAAATGAATGGATGGTCTTATGGAAATTTCCATATCATCTCCATTTTTTGTGGCAGTCCTATTGTCTGATACAAACTCGTAGATATCGTTTGAAATCTGCACTACAGCGCTTCCCTCATCCTCCATAAATGCTGAGCCCTTTAACACCTGACGTATAAACTCCAGTGAACCTACAGGATTAAGGCTGTCATCTAAGATGGCATCCATTTCATTGCTAGAATATGGCTCATTATTAATATAAAGCTTTAATTTCCCGGAATCATTAAGGTTTTTAGACATCAAAGGATACAGCACGTCTTCATTTAAGGCTGCTCCTCTAAATGATTCTACGGCTGCATATCTATCATTCCAATTATTCAGTTTTGCAAAAAGGGTGATTGCAAGAATAAGAACAAACACCGTGAATCTCTTGGAAAGTTTCATTTTCTAGTCCTTTTTCTTAGGCTTAGGTCCAAGGAACTGATAAAAATATGTCTTTATCATTCCGTTGTAAATTTTGCGATTTTTATCTGCCTTTCTTCCAATTGACTTTGGTGCATCCTCGTAGCTGGTGATTACAAACATAGACCAGCTATCAAGACCTGCAAAAGATTTTCCAAGCTTGCCATAAATCTCTGGCAAATCCTTTTTATCTTCCAAACGCTCTCCATAAGGAGGATTAGTCAATATGAAACCAAATTTCTTTGGATGGCGTAATTCACCTACATCTCTCACCTGGAAGTGAATAAGATGATCCACTCCCGCCTGTTTTGCATTAAGACGGGCGATCTTTACCATGTCAGGGTCAATATCAAAGCCCTGAAGATCACATTCTACAGATGTGTCAACATCAGCTCTAGCCTCGTCCAAAAGCTCGTTCCAAAGCTTTGGCGAAATAAGATTAGTCCAATCCATAGATGTAAAATCTCTGTTAAGACCAGGTGCAATATTTGCTGCAATCATAGCAGCCTCTATAAGGAAAGTACCTGAGCCGCAGAATGGATCCACAAGAATTCTATCAGGACGCCAAGGTGTTAGCTGAATAAGAGCTGCAGCCATGGTCTCTGAAAGTGGAGCCTTGCTGGTGTAGGTACGGTATCCGCGCTTGTGAAGAGGTGTACCTGTGGAATCCAAGGTAACCACCACATCATCTTTTAATAAGAAGATACGAACAGGATAATCTGCTCCATCCTCCTTAAACCACTGAACGTCATAATATGACTTCATTCTCTCAACCATAGCCTTTTTGGCAATGGACTGAATGTCTGTAAGAGAGAAAAGCTTACTCTTTACAGAGGTGGCCTTAGTAACCCAGAATTTGCCATTCTCAGGAATATATTCCTCCCAAGGAAGGGCCTTTATCCCCTGGAAAAGCTCCTCAAATGTGGTGGCATGAAAACGTCCCACCTCTACAAGGACTCTCTCCGCTGTGCGCAAATGAATATTGGCGCGACAAATAGCCTCGGCATCACCTTCGAAGGTAACTCTACCATCAGTAACTTCGGTAATGTCATAACCTAAATCATATATTTCTCTTTTTAATGGGGCCTCAAGTCCAAAATGACAAGGGCAACTAATTGTAAATGTCTTTGGCAATTTATAAATCTCCTAAAATAATACTAACTAAAAATATCTTAGACTAGATGGTATCTTTTTTCAACTTTTCCTTGCATTAGTAGATTAACTATATTATAATCACAAACGTGATGAGGAGTTTCCTCGTCATACCCTTATTAATTATTTATACTCCCCTCAAAAAGACCGAAAACTCGGTCTTTTTTCTTGCGACACAGTTTTCATACTCACCTGTCAATTATGCAATTATTCTTAAAAAGTTTCCATTGTATGCAATTTAATACATAGAAAAAGGGTCACACACCTGCAACCCTTATCGTTTTATATAAAGTTTACATAAAATGAGCTAATGCCTCTGCAAATCTCACTTCATCAAATGGTTTGATAACAAAGTCCTTTGCCCCTGCCTCGATAGCCTCAATAACGTAACATTTCTGTCCCATAGCACTAACTACAAGAATCTTTGCATCAGGATCAAATTCCTTGATTTGCTTGATGGCATCGATTCCATTAGAACTACGACCGACAGTATGACCATCTACCGTCATTGTAATATCCATGGTAACTATATCAGGCTTGAACTCCTTGTATTTTTCTACCGCTCCATCACTGCAGTCGGCTTCAGCTACAACAGTACAGCCATTTCTTTCGCATTCGTTTCTGACTACCGCTCGCATAAAGCGGGAATCATCAACTACCAATACTGTTTTGCCCACAACCAGTCCTCCTTGTCTCTCAAGTTTTATATGGATGTGTAGCTTTATTATAGCATATAACCACTAGACCTAGTTATGAACTTTATGTTAACTATTGATGTCGATGTTGATTATTGTGAGATTTTTAGCATATTCGTGGCAACCCTTCCCCTTGTAAAATATCAAGATATCGTTTGCCACCTATTTCAGTTTTCATAATAAGTGCACCAATTTCTCCATCATCCTCTGGAAGATTTACAGCTCCTATCATACAGGCATTTGCGCCATATTTACATCCTCGAATAATCTCTACAGCCTTTACTGCATAGTCCTTAGGTACAATAGCTACAAGCTTTCCTTCATTGCCCATATATAAAGGATCCAATCCCAAAAGCCCGCAAAAGGATTTTACCTGTGGATCAATAGGAAGCTTCTCCTGGAACAAATCGAATCTAAGTCCACTTGCTACTGCAAGCTCCTTTAAAACTGTAGCCAGTCCACCTCGTGTAACGTCTCTTAGAACGTGCACAGGAATTTTGTTTTCGATTAATGTAGAAACCATTTCCTGAAGAGGCGCGTTGTCACTGACTATTGTATTTTTAATACCCATACGCTGGCTGAGGACAGTGGCGTGATGGTCTCCTATATTTCCTGAAACAATTATAACATCATCATCTGCAGCATTTTTTGCTTTGATATCCACATCCTTTGGAGCAAATCCTACACCTGCTGTGTTAATGTAGATTCCACCATTGCCCTCTATAACCTTTGTATCTCCAGCGACAATTTTTACCCCTGCTTCCTCAGCAGTTTCAGCCATTGATTTGACAATTCGACGAAGGGTCTCTACATCTGCCCCTTCCTCTAAGATAAATCCGCAGGTGATATATTTAGGAACAGCACCTCTCATACAAAGGTCGTTTACAGTTCCACAAATGCAAAGACGGCCAATATCTCCACCTGGAAATTCTAAAGGTGTAACCACAAAACTATCTGTAGTCATAGCAATTGTTCCATCTCCTGGAACCACCGCTGCATCTTCCATTTCAGAAAGCACATCGCTATTAAACTGAGATTCAAAAATCTCTCGTATAAGTTCTCCCGTTGCACGGCCCCCTGAACCATGCTCCATTATTATCTTCTCCATGAATTAAAACAACTTCCTTCCTCGCTTACCATACATGCCCCCTGTGGTGACATAGGTGTACAGCTTTTTCCAAATAGTGGGCAATCTGCAGGCTTTGCCTTTCCCATAAGAATTTCTCCACATCTGCAGGCCTTATTCTTCTTGTTATCCACATCCAGCCCTCTGCTTCCCGCATCAAACTGTGCATAATCATCTTTCAAGAATAATCCTGAATCCGGAATTATCCCCATACCGCGCCAAGCCACATCTGCAGGTGTAAAATATTTTTCCAACTGCTGTTCTATGATGGGATTCTTTCCCTGGGCCACAACTGAGGTGTAGAAATTTTTAACTTGATATTCGTTATTCAAAACCATCTGTACTAAACCATAGATGGCTACCACAAGCTCCTTGGCGGCAAATCCTGATACTCCAAATGGAATCTGGTATTTTTTTGCCAGCTCATTGAAATAATCAGCACCCGTAACAGCGCATACATGCCCCGGCGCTATGAATCCATCAATCCTGGCACCGTTATCACAAAGATAGGCGATTGCTCCCGGCATAGTTTTTAAGGCTGTTAGTAACTGAATATTATTAAGATTTTGGGCTATGGCATTGTCTAAAAGCAATGTATAAACCGGTGCGGTGGTCTCGAATCCCACTGCTGCAAATACGTATTTACGATATGGATTTTCCTTTGCCAATGTAAGTACATCCATTGGGGAATATACCATTTCAACGCTTCCGCCTCTGCCCTTCGCCTCGTTTAGGCTTTCCTTAGAACCTGGCACCCTCAGCAAATCTCCAAAGGTGACTACAGTGGTATCTGGATGTAGGCTAAGCTCAATTAACTTATCAATATAGGCTGTAGGTGTAACGCAAACGGGGCATCCTGGCCCAGATAAAAGCTCTATATCTGGTGACAAAATATCTCTGATTCCGTTTGTGGCAATGGCGTGAGTGTGACTGCCGCACACCTCCATCAGCCTGATTTTTTCACCTTTATAATTTCTTAGAAAATCTATAAGCTGTGGTAATTCCATTAAGCGAAATCCCCCATCAGCTCGATTATTTCTTCTGCCTCATTCTTTTTCAAGGTCTGAATAACGCAGCCTGCATGAACTAGGGCATAATCCCCCTCTTTAACATTCACAAGGCCGGCGTATGCCTCCACTTCATTTCCATTGAAATCTACCGTTACTTTTCCATCTTTAATTTTTTTTACTAACCCTGGTATTGCAACACACATTAATACTATCTCCTAATATTTTCTGTTATAATGATACTACATTTGCATTGTTTTGGGAGGGTAAAATGCACGAACTAGCTATAACAGAATATGTTTTTAATCTTGTAAAAAAACAGGCCGACGCAGCAGGTGTCAGCCATGTGGATAAAATCCATTTATTAATTGGTGATCAGTGCGATTATGTACCTGAAATTATCGAAGAATATCTTCAGGTAATGAGCGTCGGCACAGCTCTCGAAGGTGTAAAAGTAGATGCCACCATTAATGAATCAAAAGTTCTTTGTAAGGACTGTGGCAATCAATTCACAAGACACGAATTTAAGAGCACCTGCCCAAAGTGCCACAGCGTTAATCTAAAGCTACAGCGCTGCACTGATTTTATCGTAAAGAGTATAGAGGTTTCCTAGTCCTGTACAGCTAATCCAAGGGAAAGATATTTTGCCTGTCCCAGGCACAGCCCACCATCTCCTGGAGGAAGCTGTTCAGAAATATAAACCTTAAAACCATCTGCCTCTAATAAATCTATGGTACGTTCCAATAGAATTCTGTTTAAAAATGTACCTCCAGATAACACTATCTGTTTTTCATTTCCAAGTCTGTTGGAATTAAATTTTGCTATATTAAAAATATAATCAGCCACTGAATAAATAAAACCTCTGGCTAAAGCCTCCTTTGGCACATTAGCAGTGATTCCTTTTACAAGTCTTGAGAACAATTCTTTAGTGGAGCCATCTTCTCCGATACTAAGTTTGTAGTAATCCTCAGTTTTTGAAGCCACATTTTCCAATTCGATAGGTGCCTGCCCTTCATAGGTGTTGTAATGACATATATCTAACATTGCAGACACAGCATCAAACAATCTTCCCATGGAGGTGGATGTAACCACATTTATATTGTTATCAATGGCAGCTTTAATAAGCTCTGCATTGTCATTTTCTATTAAATTATCCAAGCCATTATTATGAAGCATTCCCACCAAGATGGTATCACAATTTTTTGCTCCTTCGTCCCCTCCAATCAGTTTAAAAGGCTTCAAATGTGCTACTCGCTCCATACTAATTTCACCGTCATAGAAAAATACTTCGCTGCCCCAGATAGTTTTATCATCACCGAAACCAGTTCCATCAAAGGCAAAACCAAGGACAGTGCCTTTAAGATTATGCTCTGCAACGACTGATAGAACATGGGCCTTGTGGTGCTGCACCTGCTTTATTGGAAGATTCTTTTTGTGGGCTGTATCAATCCCGACCTGTCCACTAAAGTATCCTGGATGCAAATCTGTCACTATCTCTTTTGGTGAAAACTCAAAGATTTGCTCCATTGCTGCCATCTCGTTTTTGTAAAACTTTTGGCAACTGAGACTTTGCAAATCCCCCAAGTATTGACTCACATAGGCAAGTCCATTTTTCACATAACAAAAGCTTGATTTAAGATCTCCACCCGCAGCAAATAATTCCCCCTTGATATCCACATTAATTGGGTTTGGTACGTGCCCTCTTCCACGACGAATAAACTGACGACGTCCCCTAACAATCTTCATAACAGAATCATCCATTGGTCGAAGTATTCTTCTATTATGGCTAAGAAGTGCAACAGGTACATCACCAAGCTCACCTGTGTCCACACGCTCTTTCAGCCAATTTAACATTCTGTCATTATCAATTTCTAACACATCACCACTGGCATTACCGCTAGTCATAATAAGAGGCCCGCATTCCTTTATAAGCATCATCTGAAGCGGATTACAAGGAAGCATGGCCCCTATATCAGGACTATTAAGATATACATTTCCTGCAATTTCTTTCTCTAGGTGTGTAAAAGTCTTTTCTTCTTTATTGTAAGAAGTGGATTTCTGACTTTTTCTTCTAACTAACACTATAGGTCTGGCAGGACTTTCCAAAACTCTAGCCTCTTCTTCATTTACGTAGCAATATTCCTTAATCTGATCTAGACTTTCAAACATTACCGCAAATGCCTTGGCCTCACGATGTTTTAGCATCCTTAAAGCTGCTACTGTATCTTTATTAAATGGATCACAAGCCAAATGATATCCACCAATATCCTTAACTGCCAGAATTCCCCCTTGAGTTATCAACTTTGCAGATGCCGAAATTTCGTCATCTAAATCGTTTACGTTATAGTTTTCAACATAGTTATCAACATTGTCAGAATAGATAATATTGTCTGTACACTTGCTCTTTAAAGCAGTAAATTTCAGACGAGGACCACAGGCTTTACAAGCTATAGTCTGTGCATGTCTACGTCTGTCAGTCTTTTTAGTATATTCTGCCTTGCAATCTGGACACATTTCAAAATCATTCATTGTGATAGTGCCCCTGTCATATGGCAGCTTTTCTATAATTGAATATCTTGGACCACAAATCGTACAACTGATAAAGGGATGATGATATCTTCGATTCTTTGGATCAAAAAGCTCAGCTTTACATTCATCACAAGTAGCTATATCAGCTGGTATTAATGGTAGATTCTTGTCAACATCCGTATCTGATTCTACAATTTTAAAACCTGCTTCAACGGGCTGAGTCTCTAAATATTCTTCATCTATAGATGTGATGAAGCCTCCAGTAGGAACCTCTGAGGATAATCTGTTTTTAAAATATGTAAGCTTATTTTCCTCTCCACTTGCAAGAATGCTTACAATTCCACCAGTATTTCTTACCCAGCCATCAATATTAAGTTCATCTGCCAGCTTGGCTACCCAAGGGCGATACCCTATCCCTTGGACCAAACCTTTAACAGTGTATTTTATTATCATACTGTTTTTGCATCCGGTGTAGCAGGTGCTGCTGGCTTTGCAGCAGGCTTTGGTGGTTCATATGGCACCTCTACCGTATATGCGAATTTTTCTGGACCTGGCTCCTGATAGCCAGGAGTTATTGATAAGCACTTCTTTGGGCATTTTTCTGCGCAATATCCACACTGAATGCAATCAAAGCGATTGATACTCCAGGTCTTGCCTACTCTATCGACTGTGATGGCTCCTGGAGGGCAGCTACGCATGCACATACCGCAAAGAATGCAACTATCCTTATTAATATCTATATGTCCTCTTGTTCGCTCCGGGTATTCTCTTGGTACAAAAGGATACTGAGTGGTAGCAGGTGCAGAAAATAAATTTTTTAGAACCTGCTTTGTAAAAGGTAAAAACTGTCCCATAATAATCTCCTTACTCCGCATGTCACGCTCTCAATCCTTGATATCACTCCGTCGCGAGATTGGCTCCTTGAGTGACATCAAGAGATTGATAGCTACATGCTCATTTAACGTTCAGTACAACTTATACAAGGATCTATTGTTAGTACGAGTAAAGGTACGTCACCATACTGGCATCCCTGAAGCGTCTGTGTGAGAGCAGGGATGTTTGCAAAGGTAGGTGTGCGGACTCTGAAACGGTCTAAGAACTTTGTGCCATTTGCTCTGACATGATAGAATGCCTCGCCTCTAGGCTGCTCAACACGGATAAATGACTCACCATTTGGCATGCCTGTTACCTTGGTATTAATTTCTGTATCAGGAATCTTTTCCACGCACTGTCTGATGATATCTATAGACTGGAAGATTTCGCCAATACGAACTTCACATCGTGCATAAGAATCGCACTTGTTGCTTGTAATAACCTCAAAGTCCAAATCATTATAGGCAGCATAACCATTTTTTCTCATATCCACATTAATACCTGATGCTCTCATCATAGGGCCAACAGCACCACGACGAATGGCATCCTCACCAGTGATAATTCCAATATCCACCAGTCGGCTCTTAACTGTGTAATCTGTAAGGAAAATATCTGTCATCTCACGGATTTCTTTTTCCATATCATTGAGCTGGCGTACAAAATCCTTAAGCATATCATTTGGCATATCCTTTAATACACCACCGATAGTGTTTACAGAAAAAATTACACGTCCACCTGTTGATACTTCAAACATATCTAAGATCTTCTCGCGAAGTCTCCAAGAATGCATAAAAAGTGATTCAAATCCGAATCCATCCGCCAACAATCCAAGCCATAACAAATGGCTATGTAGACGGCTCATCTCGGCCCATATTGTACGAAGATAATCTGCACGACGAGGAACCTCCACATTCATAATATCCTCTAAAGCCATACAGTATCCCATGCCATGCATAAATGAACAAATACCGCATATACGTTCCGCGACATAAACCATCTCATTAAAATCTTTTTTGCTTGTAAGGCTCTCTAGTCCTCTGTGAATAAATCCTATCGATGGAATTGCTGCTAAAACCTTCTCATCCTCTAAGACTAGGTCTAAATGTATTGGCTCTGGCAAAACTGGATGTTGAGGGCCGTAAGGTACTATACTTCTGTTTCCCATATTACTCACCCTCCTTCTCTATAAATGGTGTCTCTACGTCTATACGATATAGCTTGTCATGCAAATCTACCTTAATGTTCTCTACATTAAGTCCCCAAAGCTCGTGCATTTCATTTTCGTAATAAATGGCTGATTTATATACACGAGAAATTGATGGAATCTCCTCATCACGCTCTGCAATAAGTCTGTAGTTTGCAATTTCATATCCATTAGCAAATGAATATGTCACTTCATAATGCTGCTCTGCCTTTGGGAAAGAACAGCAAATCTGACAAAGTCTCCACAAAGCATTTTTCTTCTCCATAATTACCTGAAGGAGCTCTGCCTTATCTATTAAATATAAGTCCTTCTTTAACTCTTGCATAATTTCCTCCTACTACATAGCCTTCTCCGATGCTGCAAGAGCCTCAGCTTTTTCCTTAAAAAGAGCAACACCCTTCACTACACCATCAATTATTGATTCTGGTCTCGCTGCGCAACCTGGAACATATATATCTACTGGAATAACTGTGTCCGCACCCCCCTTAATGTTGTAGCACTCCTTAAAAATGCCACCTGTGCACGCGCAAGTACCAACTGCTATAACAACCTTTGGCTGTGGCATCTGCTCGTAAATCTGCTTAACTACAGATTCGTTTTGAGAATTAATGCCACCAGTAATGAGGAAAATATCTGCATGCATTGGATTACCTGTATTGATTACACCAAATCTTTCAACATCATAAACAGGTGTTGTGCATGCCAGAACCTCTATATCACAGCCATTGCAGCTACTGCCATCGTAGTGTAAAAGCCATGGCGATTTATGTATTGTACTCATCTCAATGTCCCCCTAATTATCTCTAATAAGAAAAGATTCATTCCTGCTGCAACTATTGTTACTCCCCAGGCAAGCTTTAACATCAGCTGCCATTTAACTCTTGCAGATGTGTTGTCGATGAGAATTTCAAGGAACCATACTGCTAAAATTGCAATTACTGCCCCTATCACTGAAAGTGGATTTTTATTAAGGAAGAACAATGCTACGATTCCATAGAGAATCGCGTTTTCATACCACTCAGCTAAGGTAACCATTCCATATTCCTTACCAACCATCTCTGAAGTAACACCCTTTACAACTTCCTGATGAGCATGGTGAGATGTGGAAATATCAAATGGCGATTTTCTAAATTTGATAGTAAGGATAAATATGAATCCTACAAAAAATCCTGGTAAATAAATAATATTTGAAAAATCACTGTTTCTAACAATATTTGCCACATTAAATGTCTTTGGTATTGTGGCAAGATAAAAACCTACTGCTACCAAAAGTTCCATTGGCTCACAAGCCATAATCTGTACCAACTCACGATGGGTGCCTTGTGAACTGAAAGGCGAATGTGTTGTGGTAGATGCCAATATCAAAAACATTGCTGATGTTGATAACGCAAATACGACAAGCAACAAATCAAATCCTGTAAAGAAAAGAATTCCTGATAAAATGATGAAGCACAAATATGAGCGAATCATAAAAAGCTGCATCTTATTAGCTGTTAAAAATTCCTTTTCAAATAATTTTTTCAAATCATAAAATGGCTGAAGAACAGATGGACCTCTTCTTCCCTGCATTCTTGCCGAAATCTTTCTATCAAAGCCATCTAACAATCCAATTACTATTGGTGCAAAAATGAGATAACATCCTGCAAGTATTATACGTGTACTTAAATCCATTAGATTGCACCTCCTATAACTATAATCAAGTAAACAATTATCAAGAAGGTCGAAATCATAACTGCTGGAGTAAATAGCTTCTTCTCTCCCATAATTTCTTCCATATAGAAGTTTGCTACGTGCATTTCCTTTGCATCACCTGTAGCTGAAATAAAATTCATATTATCTCCGGCATTAGCACCACCCATATAAGTAATAACCGTTTTATATTTTCCATTCTTTGTCATCAGATAATTAACAAATGGAATAACAAATACGCCTATAAGCAAAACAATCATAATAACGATATTTTCGCGAGAGATAACCTGCTCTACGGCACCAAACATGCTTCTAGACAGTGGCTTCAGCACATTCTGTGAAAGCCAAGGGAAGCCCAGGATAAGTGCTACCATCAAAAATGCATGGAAAAACATGGAAATGTACTCGTTTTTCTTTGTGAGATCTCTTGATTTTTCACGCGTAGCTGCACCTAAAATCTTTGACATCCACTTTGTCCAGTAAAACATAGTGGTAGCTGAACCAAAGCTGATAAAAAGTACCATCAGTGTAGATACATATACTGATTTTGTATCAATAAATGCCTTTAATGCTGCCCACTTTGAAATAAGCATTCCAAATGGAGCAAGGAACATTCCTGCAATACCAATCATAAGAATGAAGGCAAGCTTAGGGAATATTGACATAAGTCCCTGCATATCTTCCACGTCACGGCTACCAATTGTGTTTTCAATAGCACCTACGCACTGGAAAAGCATAGATTTTGATACAGCATGGAATATTACAAGGAACACTGCTGCCCAGATAGTTTCTTCGTATCCACAGCCTGTACAAGCAACTATTAATCCAAGGTTTGATATGGTTGAATAAGCCAAAACCTTTTTGCCATCCGATACTGAAATAGCAAGACAAGATGCTGCAAGGAAAGTAAATCCACCTATAAGGGCTACCATATTTCCAACATAGTTGTCTGCCATAGCTGTTGTTAATCTAATAAGAAGATATACACCAGCCTTTACCATTGTTGCACTGTGAAGAAGTGCTGATGAAGGTGTTGGCGCAACCATCGCTCCCAGTAACCAGCCCGAAAATGGGAACTGTGCTGATTTTGTAAGGGCTGCAAAAGCAAGCATTGCTATCGGAAGAAGGCAACGCATATCATTTGGTGATAATTTTGCGAGACGGATGAATTCGAAAAGATTTACTGTGTCGAACCATAAATATCCAACTGAAATAGCTACTGCTAATCCGCAACCACCCAAAAGGTTCATCCACAGTGCCTTGAAGGAATTATTTATTGCCTCATCTGTGCGGGTATATCCTATTAGAAGGAAAGATGTAACAGATGTAACCTCCCAGAAGAAATACAAGCTTAAGAGGTTAGCAGAAAATACAAGTCCAAACATAGCACCGAAAAATACAAAGATCATTGCAAGAAAGAAGCTTCTTCTATCTGTAAGCTCTTTGTGATGATGGATGTGATATCCATGCATATAACCTACTGCGTAGATTCCAATGAGTGAGCCAATCACACCGATGATAAGAATCATTATAAATGTGAGCCAGTCAAACCTCATTGTGTAGGAATATGGAAGCTTTGGCCCTGCCAATTCCAGCACCGTAGGAATCACAGTAGATACGATAGTAAGAACTGAGATTATTAATTTTTTGTACTTAAACGCTAGATATGTGATAAAACACATTAAGAATATGTCGCCAACCAGAAATACGTGGCCAAAAGCCTCCTGATATGGCAGTCTAAAATTCAGTGTCTGGCCCCCTGCCAAATACCACCGAATTCCCGTGAAGACTGAAAGAACCATAACAATTCCACAGCCTAGATAGACGAAAAATGCTCTGCGCTTTGAATTGTGAATCACGGCAGGCAAAATCGCCCAGAGAAATGGAAAGCAAATCAATGCTGTCACTAAGGTTTCCATTATTTCCCCCTCCTTATTTAATTACATTATATATACATCTGCTGAACTTCTGATGAAAACATCATATCTATTCCCCAATAGCATTCAGCTACTCTAGTATAGCATATATCTCACAAAATAGTTGCTAATTATTGCGTTTTTTTTGGTAATATAGAATAAAAATAAGTATAAAAAAATCAGGTGCTTACGCACCCGATTTTTTATACTTATTTTTATTCGATATGACCATCTCTATACATAGAGAATTTATCCATTGGGTAGTTCTCAAGGTTCTCGAGAATCTTACGTCCATCAGCCTTGCCGATAAGACCTGTTCTAGCCTTGATGATTTCTCTTTCTGCTCTGTGCTTAGATGGTCCACCAACGCAACCACCATCACAAATCATACCTTCGATGAAGTCTGCATCAAGCTTGCCGCTCTTAAGAAGCATAAGTGCCTTCTTACACTCAGCACCACCTGCACACTGCATAAGCTTGATATCATCTGTATTCTGTCCACGCTCCTGCATGCACTCGATAACTGCCTTAGCAACACCGCCTGAAGAAGCGAAGTGCTTACCAAATGTAGAAGATTCCTGATAGTTCTCCTCTACTGGCTCGAACTCTACGCCCTTAGAACGCATTAATGCACGAAGCTCACCAAATGTGATAACGTAATCTGCATTTCCTGGTACTGTCTCATCCTGTGCCTCAGACTTCTTAGCGATACATGGTCCAACGAATACTGTAACAGTATCCTCTCCCATTGTAGCCTTAACGAAACGCGAAATAGCACACATTGGAGATACAGTTGAAGACATATTGTTCTCGAACTGCTCTGGGAAGTGCTTTCTAAGCATATTGATGAAAGCTGGGCAGCAAGATGTTGTCATCTGACGTCCCTCTTCCTTAGCCTCGAACCACTCAGCTGACTCGTAAGCAGCTGTCATATCGCCACCGAGACCTACCTCAATCATGTCTGTGAAGCCTACCTTCTTGCAAGCTTCCTTAACTGCTGCCATAGAGATGTCCTCACCGAACTGTCCCTCTGTAGCAGGAGCACACATAGCGATAACTTTCTTACCCTCAAGGATAGCCTTGATGATATGTACAAGATATGTCTTAGAACCGATAGCACCAAATGGGCAGCTGTGGATACAGTGACCACAAGAGATACACTTCTCATCATCGATTACACAGTGGCCGTACTCATCATAAGAAATAGCGCCAACTGGGCAAGCCTTCTTACATGGTCTCTCAAGGTGAACGATAGCCTGGTAAGGACACTCCTTAGCACACATACCGCACTCCTTACACTTTGTAGGATCGATGTGCATTCTTCTCTCGCCTGGAGCAATAGCGCCAAACTTACATGAGTTGAGACATGCCTTTCCAAGACAGAAACGGCAGTTGTCAGTAACTGAATAAGAAGCGATAGAGCAGTCATCACAAGCTGGCTGGATAACCTGAACTACGTTCTTTGAATCAGGATTTGTAGGAAGATTCTCTGCGCAAGAAAGAATAACTCTCTGTCTTACGATTTCTCTTTCCTTGTAAACACAGCAGCGATATGTTGGTCTTGGACCAGGGATAATCTCATAGCATACTGCTTCCTTGTGCTCAGCATCAAGCTCACCATTCCAAGCAAGCTTACATACCTCTTCCATAATGTTGTGCTTCAAACGTACAATACTTTGATCTGAAGTTACCATATTTTTCTCCTTTTACATTAAATTTGCCAGTTAATTGATTAATATAGAACCCTTAAACTTCTGTCTAAGATTCCGTTAAATTCAGCAATTGCCATCCCATAATTAACTACTGGTACCCCATAGGATTTACAATGCTTAACGCGATTCTGCATTTCAGCCCCATTAATCATGCAACCACCGCAGTGAATCACTAATTTATATTTTGATAAATCCTCCGGAAAATCATTTCCAGAAGAGAATTCAAAATCAATTTCTTTGCCAGTGTATTTTTTTACCCATCCCGGCATCTTAACTGTACCGATGTCGTTACACTGTCTGTGATGTGTGCAAGCCTCTGAAATAAGGACCTTGTCACCATCCTGTAATTTCTTGAGAGCTGCTACACCCTCAAGCTGAGTATTCAGACTGCCTTTATAGCGAGCCATAAGAATACTAAATGATGTAAGTGCTGTATCCTCAGGAACTATCTTTGAAACTTCTTCAAATGCCTGTGAATCAGTAATTACCAATGATATATTTTTATCTTCTTCAAGTGCCTCAGCCAATTCTTCTGGCTGGCAGCAAAGAATCTTACAATTGTTATCAAGTAAATCTCTGAGAACCATCTGCTGGGGAAGGATAACTCTTCCCTTTGGTGCCGACTCGTCGATTGGGATAACCAGAACCACCGTGCTCTTAGGCTCTACTAAATCAGCAACAAGTGCAGGCTCCTTAATATTTGGAAGAAGCTTTATGAGAGCCTCTTTCACCTGAGACATATCGTCTTTTGTGGCATCCACAAATATCAGATTTTCATTTTCCAAACCAGGATAATCGTGGGAGGCCTCCTCATCTGTATGATTCTCGATTATGATGTAAGGAACCTTTCGCTCCTTAACATTTTTAAGGAAATCTGCTTCCTCTGTAGAAAGCTGTTTTTCTCTGGCGTCAAGTACCATTACCACAATATCAATCTCGTCTAAGATACGATATGTGCGATTCTTTCTAAGCTCGCCCAGCTCGCCTTCATCATCAAATCCTGCTGTATCTATAATGACTACCGGACCAATAGGAAGAATCTCCATAGCCTTTTTCACAGGATCTGTAGTGGTGCCCTTGTGGGCTGAAACCAGTGAAATCTCTTGATTTGTAAGTTTATTTACAATACTTGATTTACCAGCATTTCTAATTCCAAAAAAGCCGATGTGAAATCGCTGTCCACTGGCTGT
>JAEEGF011420574.1_pt1 | contig 24785 bp, 7 predicted proteins | sample 9134171 | NCBI WGS metagenome assembly JAEEGF01 (sample SAMN16246542, study PRJNA631951) | gut metagenome | biome: gut microbiome; feature: rumen; material: AP-attached | host: Bos | place: Iran: Karaj | collected 2018-10 | reverse complement strand
TTCTCTTTAATTCTGCGAACCGGGAAGCATAGACACCCCTGCCAGTGGCCTCACCATGAGGCACCGAACGCCCGAATCTCGAGCACCCGCGGCAGGGACAACCTCCTAAGACAGTCGCAGGATTGCCACATAGTATACCAAAAACGCCGCCCGGCGCGCAACCCCCCCACGGCGAACGAAACGGCGCGGACGCACAGCCGCGTCCGCGCCGTAGATGCCGTCTTGGCACCGTCTGGATTACTTAAGGTCCGCGCCGTCGGCCCAGCCCTTCGGATAGAGCCTGGACTCGGTCGGAACGTCGTCCGTCATCGTCGTCTCTGAAGAGTCGGGGCTGTTGAGGTAGCAGCGCTCGACCGTGCCGAGTCCGCGCTGTCCCTCGCCCGAGAGAAGCGCCTCCGCCTCGAACGCGAAGCCCTTCGCGAAGTCAAGCTCGAGGAACTCCGCCGGAACGGTGATCTGCGCCGTGTAGCCCTTCCCGTCCGCATCGACCGTGAACACGACCTCCGCTCCCGGAACCTCGCCGACGAACTCGAAGGCGGAGTCGCCGCCAGCGGGCGTCGAGTAGGAGAGCGGACGCTTCTCCTGGTTCGTGAACGGCTTGAACGCGATCACTCGGTCCTTGCCGCCCTGGCGCGCCGCGAGGACGCGGGCGAAGCCGATGTGGCGTCCCTGCGGATTCCTCTCGGGGATCGTCCCGAGCGAAGCGGCTGCGTCCTTGGGTCCGACCTCGAAGCCGACGGCGTCTCCGCCCTTGAAGACCGCCCCGATGTCTCCCGCGACGTTCACAAGCGGGGAATCGTCAGTGACGTGCGCCGTGAAGACGGCCTTCCCGCCATCGACCTTGAACGCGACGTCGCCGACGGCCTTCTTCTTTCCGGTGAAGTCAAGCGGATCTACCGTCTCGAGCCTGACGGTGCCCTCGGTGCGCCACTCGCCCTTGACGCGTCCCTTCTCAAAGCCAAGCACCTTGAAGACATGGCCCTCGTTGTAGGCCCAAACCTCGTCGCGCTCGGGATAGTAGACGATCTGCCCCGAGAAGTCCTCTCCGCCCATTCCCTTGGGCCCGACCTTGTCCGCGGGCTTGAGTCCGGGAGTGTCGAAGATGCGGTCGACGTAGAATCCGTCCTTCGTGTAGAACGTGAAGCACGCCCACTCGCTCGCGGCGACGGAATACTCGTCGTTGACGAGTCCGGCGTAGCACCAGTGGTGGAGAATCTCGCCCGGCTTCGCGCCGCCGATGGCCTTCCTGCCGGTGCGCCACACGAGCTTGCCGTTCTTGTCGTACTTCGTCATGAACACGGCGTTCATGTCGGCGGTATGGCCCATGCCCTGGTGCATGTACTTGGAGTACTCCTCGGTGACGTACGGATAGTTGCAGTTGATCGCGGCGTAGAAGTTGCCCTCGGAGTCGCTGCGCATGCCGAGGAAGCCGAAGCGCCATCCGGAATGCACGTGCGCACCGGGGAGCACGTCGGGGATCGCGATCTCCGCGCCCTTGACGTCCCAGTTCGGAGCGCCGATCGCGTTCCACCCGCGGTTCCTCAGCCTGACGATGCGCTGGTTCTGCGAGGTGATGTAGCAGTCGCCTTTGTCGTCCACGTACATGGATCCGTTCTGGAGCGCCCAGCGGTATTTCTCATCTCCGACGCCCGTGAGCGGATCGAGCTCGTCCTTGCCGATCTGGCCGTCGCCGTTGCGGTCGCACCACACGAGAAGCGCGTCGCCCTCGCGTCCGGTGTTCCAGACGCACGCGACGGGAGTGAGCACGTCGTTTGCGTCGATGCGCATCATCGGACGTCCCCAGGTTCCGTAGTCGGTCTTGTAGTCCGTGCCGTATCCGCCGCAGCCGAAGCCAGGTCCGCCGTCGGCGACGAGGTACTTCTTCCCGTTCGCGGCGCGGATGACGTACGGCGTGTTCATCGTGGAGACCACCGAGCCGACGGGCGAGCCCACGGCCTCGAAGTCCCAGCACGCGTCCGGCTCGCCGACGACCGAGCCCTCCTTCAGGTGCGCGCGGGCGAAGCAGTCGGGGCCCGCGAGCGAGTAGTAGACCTCGCGCGGATCGTCGCAGTCGGGGAACGTCGTCGGCGCATAGGAGGTGTAGCCGTAGTATTTGCGGAGAATCCTGCCCGTCCCGGCATCGAGAAGGTTGACGATCTTGGGGGCGGCCATTTCGGGAACGAGAAGCGTCCCCGTCTTGTCGACGGCGAGGCCGGCCGGATAGCGGAAGTTCTCCTTCTCGATCGTGCCGGCGTCTGGACGCCCGCCCTTCTTTCCGAATGCAGCGGCGAGCTTCCATCCGTCCGCGCCCTTCACGAAGCGCTTCACCTGGTGGCTCGAGCCGTGGTCGGAAACATACACCGCGCCCGACGCGTCGACCGCGATTCCGTGCGGAAGCTCGAGCCCGCCGAAGAGCTTCTGCGACTTCCCGTCGAAGCCGAGCGTCGAGACGTCGCCGTTCGCCTGCGCGACGAGGAGTCCGTCTCCGTAGAGGCAGATTCCACGCGGATGCGCGATCGCAAGCTCGCCGAGGACGGCACCAGTGTTTCCGTCGAGGACGAACACCTTGTCGCCCATCGTGTCGGAGACGTAGACCTTCCCGTCCTTGACGGCGCAGCCGACGCTGTTGAGCGCGAAGTCGCGCCTAAGCGGGAGATCGAGTTTCTTCTTCGACGCCGGGAACGGAATCGATCCGCGCCCGTCGGGGAAGAGCTCGTAGTTGCCCGTTGCCGCGTCGAGACGGATGAGCTGGGTCACTCCGTTCATCTCGAGGACAATCCACACCTTGCCGTTCTCGGCGCAGACGCAGTTGAACGGACAGAACCCGCCGGCGACGAACGGCGACGTGCGCCAGATCACTTCGCCGTCGAAGCCCGTCTTGACGATGCCGCGTCCGCCCTCTGCGATATGCCACACGAAGTAGCGTCCGGTGTCGTCGCACGCGGCGTCAACCGCCGGACCGTGGTCCGCTCCCCATCCGCCCTTCTTGTCCGGCGTCTCGTACGGCGGGTTGCCGCTGACGCCGACCGTTCCGACATACTCCCAGTCGAGTCCGTCGTGGAGATACGCCTTCCACTTGTATTCGCGCCCGGTCTCGCACGGGAAGCCGAGTGAGTCGCGTCCGTCCCAGTACGCAGTCACCTCTCCCGCGTCATGAAGCTCGCCGCCCATGAGCTCCTTGACAACCCAGCCGTCGTCGCGGACGATGTTGACGGAGAGCTTGCCCTTCTTCGGAATCGTCACCTTTATCGGAGTGGAGGTGACCCTCGGCGCGTTCGCGACTTCGCGCGCGGCCTTCGCTATCTCCTCGAGCGTCTTTGGCTTCGGGGGGAGTCCGCCCTTCGCGGAGAAGGCGATGCGCCCCCAGTTCCCGAGGTTCTGGAACGCGAAGGCGCCGGGGTCCCTGTCGAAGATAAGCGCGGTGTAGTGTCCGTCGCTGCCCGGCGACCACTTCACGTCGACGCACGCGCTCATCATCTCGCCCGGCTTGAACGGACACTTCCCCGACGGAACGCCGAGGATGTTCCAGGGCGTGCGCGACTCCATGACGCAGTGCGTGCCCTTCGTCACGACCTTGATGGCCGACCCTTCGGGCTTGTCCTTCATCACGCGGTTCCATCCGGGCCCCGCCGTGATGAACAGATGGTCCTCGCCGGTCTGCGAGTTCTTCCACAGGTTGATCGCCGTTATCGCGTCCGTCTCCACCCTGGGGAGCGGATGCGGCAGCTTCGGATCGGTGCAGATGCGAACCTGGATGACGTCGCCGTTCCAGAAGCGGTCGGCGGGACGGTTCGGGTTCGTGTACTCGTGGTCGTAGAGCCCCATGTCGACGCCCACGTAGAAGAAATCGTCGTCGTACATGAACGCGATCTTCGCGTACTGCTCGTCCGCGTACTGCTCGGCGTTCCAGCTCGGCTCCGCGGCGGAGAGATCCCAGTCGTCGAGGCTTCCGTCGATGACGGGCGCCTTGCCGTCCTTCAGAGGAACGGCGTAGGCGATTCCATCTGGGCACATATTGCCGGCGATGGCGGCGAGAGAAGCGGACGCCACGGCGGCCGCCAGACATTTTTTCATCAGTCGCATGTTAGTCTCCTTGTGTGGCATTTGATGTCATTGTAGCAAATGCCCGGAGACGAATCAAGTCACACGCGTCTGTTTTGCGTATTTTTATTCGTCTATTTCGCAATCCACCGCCGTCACTCGATCGGCGCGCAGTTTATGCCGCTCGCGACGAGTCTGCCTCGGTGGATGCGGGCGCGGCGCTCGAAGTCGGCATAGCCCTGCTTGCGCTCTCCGAGCCAGAACACCTCCGCGAGCGCGAGCATGCGCGGCCAAGCCTTCCACTGGAGGTCGTACTCGTTCCACGTGTATTCCGACCAGTTGTTGCCCTGTCCGCCGAGAATGTGCGCGCGGGCTTCCTCCGGCACGCCGGCGCACGGATCGAACGAGTAGCAGCGCTCCAGCGTGATCTTCCCGCAGATGTACGTGAAGGGATCCTCCTTGAGACCCTGCCCGTAGTCGAGGTAGCAGTAGCTCGTCGGCGTCATCACGACGTCGTGTCCGCGCGCCGCGGCCGCCGCGCCGGAGACGAGCTCATGCCCCGCGCCGACGCGGTCCTCGCGCCAGCTCATCCCTATCGCGCTCTTCGGAATGTCGCCGAGAAGATATTCGTCCCAGCCGAGGGCGCGCTTTCCGCGCGCTTCAAGGAACTTCACGAAGCGACGCGTCACCCATGGCTGAAGGTCGCCGACGTCCTTGAGCCCCTCCGCCTTGATCCTCGCCTGGCACTTCGGACAAGTCTTCCAGCGCTCCTGCGGACACTCGTCGCCGCCGATGTGCACTACGTCGCCCGGAAACACGCGGCAGGTCCAGTCGATGACGTTCTCCATGAACTTCAGGGCCCTGTCGTTTCCGATGCAGAGGACGTCGCTCTCGATCCCCCACACGAGGCGCGGATCGCGCGCGGCGAGATTTTCAGGGAAGCACGCGAACTCCGGATAAGCCGCCAGCGCGGCGTAGACGTGCCCCGGGAGCTCTATCTCCGGCACGACCTGTATGTGCCGCTCAGCCGCGTAGGCGACGATCTCCCTGAGGTCGGACTCGGTGTAGAAGTACGGACCGTACCTCGTCCCGTTGAGCTTGTCGGCGTCCTCCTTCGAGCCCGTCGACGCCCAGCAGCGGTGGCGGACGCTGGCGGACCTCACCGCGCCGTACCTGACGAGCTCGGGATAGCCGGGCACGTCAAGCCTCCAGCCCTGGTCGTCCGTCAGATGCCAGTGGAACCTGTTCAGCTTGTACCTCGCCATCAGGTCGAGCATGGACTTGACCGTCTCCTTGCCGAAGAAGTGCCTGCACTCGTCGAGGTGGAATCCGCGCCAAGGGTAGCGCGGCGCATCCTCGATCTCCACGCACGGCACGACCTTCTCGCTTTCGGAAATCCTCTTCGCAAGCTGCCTAAGCGTCTCGCCTGCATAGAAGCGCCCTGCGTCGTCGGACGCAAACACCTTGACTCCCTCCGGCGAGACGACGAGCCTGTAGCCCTCTTTAGGTACGGACTCATCGGCAACGTAGTCGATCTTCCCGGGGTCGTACGGACACGTCCCCTCGCGCTCCTCGACCTTCACAGGCATCGGGATCAGATCGACGGCGGCGGAAGCCTCCGCAAGGCCAGCGAAAACAGCAGCGCATGCAAACGCAAGACGCCAAACAACGTGATGGTCCTTCATTTTTTCCTCCGATCCGATTAAGTGCCAGTTCCCATTATTCTACCACAATCTGATAGAAGCAGCTCGGCTCGTTCTCCGCTTTCGGGATCTCGAGCGTCAGCACACCGTCCGCCGACGCGGGATTTTCGAAATATACGACGGGCGCGTCCTTGAGACCGGCGAGAGTCACGGACTTCCTGTACCCGTACCGATGTCCCGCCGCGGCGTTGCCGATCGTGATGGACACCTTGTCAGACGACACGGCGAAAGGAACCTCCACACTTTCGCCTCCGATCACCGGCGCGTCGGCTTCGGACGCCGCGCCGCTTCCGCCAAGCCCCGTCAGCTTCAGCGCGCAGATGCGGCTAACGGTCGTTGCAGTCACCGTGAAGCCAAGAACAGTCTTTGTCGTAGTCGCGCCGCCGTCCGACACGAGATAGACGGCATACGAACCATCGCTCAGCTGCGGACCGAGCGCGATTCCCTCGTACACGATCATGTTGTCTTTGTCCGTACCCTTGATCTCGACAAGCGAAGTTCCCTTCTCGACCGCGGTGAACTGCGCGCTAGTAAGCGCCGATACGCCGGAGACTTCCGTTGCCGCGGCAAGCGCACCTGTCGTGATGCGGTAGATGCGGCAGCGCCCCCAAGTCGCCGTGCTGACTTCGCGCTCAAGCGCGAGGAGCGATCCGTCGGGCAGCGCGCAGAGCCCAGAAAGTCCGCTCTGCGCGGAAGTCGTCCCTGCGCACGGATCGCACGCATACGCCCACTCTCCGGCCGCCTGCCAGCCGCCCTGCGCCGTCGTGCGCGTGTAGCGCGTCAGGCGCACGACAGTGCTTACAGTCGTATTTCCGCTTGACGATTCGCCGTCGCACGTGAGCGCCTGTTCGTTCGCGGTCCACATTGTGAGTCCGTCGGGCGAGATCGTCAGGGACTCTAGCGACAGGTTGGAGCGCAGATACTCGCGCTGGACTGCAGGGACGGGCGCGGTTCGTCCCGTAGCCGTTCCGTCAAGCGCAAACTCTGCAATCGACGGCGGCTCCCATTCGTCGCTGATCCACAGCGCGCCGGAGAACGGATCGCGCGCAAGCCCCTCGGAGTTGCGGCATCCCGCCGGCGTAACCGCCGAGCCGAGCGTCTGGCTCTCGATGGCGCCTGTCGCAGAATTGATGCCGAGCGTCAGCGGGTAAATCTTCGCATAGCCGTCGTCGTCATGATCCTGCAGGACGTAGAACAAACCGCCCTCTCCGGAATACGTGATGCCGCCGCATCCGTTCGCGCCGAAGGAGTATTCCGCAACCTTCGCGAGATGCAGAGTGTTGGTAGTGTCCGGTCCTGGGACGATCGGCTCGACCGTCTCGCCGCCGCCCGACTCACCGCCGCCGGAGCTCTCGCCAAGGTCGCGCACCTGGATGGCGGCGACGAATCGTCCGCCGCCAGATCCGCCCATCTTGAACGTGACGACGTGCGACGCGGCTTCCGCCGTAAACGAACCGTAGACTGTCGCGCCGGACGAGCCGCTCCCGTTCTGGATGCTGACGGCTGGGAGATCTCCGATCGTAATGGATGGGTTGCCGTACGAGTTGCGTGCCAGAATCTGAAGGAGATACGCGTGGCCCGTCGTCAATCCCGAAAGCGTCAAATGGATTTCGCCCATGCCGGTGTCCACGCCGAAGTTCCAGGCCGTGCCAAGAAGCGAACTACTACCGGCATTCTCGTCCGCATTATTGAATGTCGGATTGAACGAGATATTCGCGGAGGAAAGATCAGCACCTGCCTGAAAAGTAACGCCGCCCAAAGTCCGGTCCGAAGAAGCGCCGCGATAGGCATAGAGAAGCATGCCGTCGGTTCTGAGCATCGTCTCGTCCGACGCAGGCAATGTCGCAACGGTCCAGGGAATCTGCGGCACTGGGCCTGGCTCGTCGCCACCACCGCCGCCGCTGGTCTGCTGCACGACAGGATAGTCGGCGGCGACGAACGTCTTGTTGCCTGCGAGCGTGAATACGACCGGGTTGCCGCTCACGATCTCGTAGCCCTCGGCTGCGGCAAAATTAACAGTTACCTGCGTATTCGAGACAATCGTGTAGCCGCCCGCAACCTCCGCGACCGCTACTCCGTTCGTCGTCACCGACTGAAGAACAATCCCCGTCTTCGCGGGGATTGTCAGAGAGCAAGTTGGCGTGGGCTCGGGATCGACTGGGCCTGGTTCGCCGCCGCTCTCGCCGATCTCGCGAACCTGTATCCCGTTGATCCAGGAGTTTCCCGTGTAGGTAATCGTGAACTCCTGAGTCGCTGCCTCGGCTGTGAACACCCCGGTGAGCGAACCGCCGTATTCCCAGCCTGTACCGCCGAACTTGATTGTCGTCACGCCGTCCGGAGCCTTCGCGGACTGCGTCGCGAAATCGCTCCGAGACGCGATGATCTGGACGAGATACTTCTTGCCGACCGTGAGATTTCTCAAAGTGACCGTTCGGACTCCTTCGTACCCGTACCAACCTGCACCCAGCAGATTTTTGTAGTCACCCGATTCGGTGTCAGCGGGTGGCGTCGTACTTGCGTTGTGCGTGATGTTCACGGTGCAATTGGCGTTGTCGATGCCGGCTGCCCCCCCGCTGATGAACGTGACGCCGTTGACAGTGTAGGCACCGTAAGCATAGGCGTAGACTAGCGTGCCGTCTGTCCTAATTGAAGCGCTCGTCGAGCCAAGCGCCGTTGCAGTCCAGCCCGCATCGAGCACAGGGCCTGGCTCGTCGCCGCCACCGCCGCTCGTCGCCTGCACGACGGGGTAGTCGGCGTTGGCGAACGTCTTGTTGCCCGTAATAGTGAACACGACCGGGTTGCCACTCACGATCTCGTAGCCCGAAGCCGCGGCGAAGTTGACGGCAACCTGCGTGTTCGAGACGATCGTGTAGCTTCCGCCGACTGCCGACACCGCGACACCGTTCGTCGTCACCGACTGAAGCGCAAGCCCTGTCTTGGCGGGAATCGTGAGCGCGCACACGGGCGTGGGTTCAGGGTCTACAGGACCAGGCCCATCTCCGCCGCCCGAACCGCCGTCGGGAAGTTTGCGAACCTGGAGGGCGTTGAGAGGGATTTTGCTGTCGACGTTGGAGAACGTAATCGTAACTTCCTTCGTGTCCCCCATGGCCGTGAAGGTCCCGGTAATAAGCGCGCCGTACTTCCCGCTCGCCTCGTTCTCCCCATGGATATGCACAGGACTGCATCCGTTCGCCGAGACGGTCATATTGTTGTTCCAGTAGTTGTGCGAGAGGAACTGGACGAGATAGCTTTTCCCGCCCGTAAGGCCAGAAAGCGTCAACTTGAACGTGCGCACGCTTGAGTCGTCCTTGTTCCAGTACCAGCCGTTGCTAAGCATGACTCCAAAGTCGCCGCTGACTTCTTCGTTCATAAGTTCGCTGGTGAAGCTGTCGATGTTTGGCGCAAAGGCGACCTCCAAGGAACTACCCTGGAGATTTACGTCACGCTCGAATTTGATTCCGTTGACCGTTCCGCCGTGGCTGGAATAGGCATAGAGAAGCGTGCCATCGGTACGGAAGGAACTGCCGGATGCATCCATCGCGGCCGAGGTCCAGACGTCGGAGACGGCGGACGTGTTGACGTAGAAGACGACCGACTTCGTCTTCGTCCGCCCCTTGTCCGTCGTCATCGTCACCTCGCAGGTATGGTTGCCGTCCTCAAGGTCGTTGAGCGTGAACGAGCTGTCCGCCGTCTGGTCGGAAAGCGCCGTCACGGCATTCGCCGCGCCGTCGAGCTTGTAGGCGACGGAATACTTTGTCGCTGGAACAGAATTGGCGTCCGTGCCGAGGACGACGCCCGCGAGCGAAATAGTCGCGGAAGATCCGCTCGGCGCCGCAGTGAGCTCAGTGATGCGCGGATATTTCGGATGGTTGTTCGTCGCGCGGTTCTGCGCGAACATCCAGACGAAGCGGTGGTTCGGTGCGCCTGCAGTGACGTCGTCCGTCCTGGAATAGCATGTCGTCCATGCGTCGTGGCTGTTGTTCTCGAGCTTCTCGAAAATCACGTCCGATCCGAGCGCCCTGAGCGCAGTGACGATGCCCTCGGTCTGCTCGACGGGAATGGTCGGATCGCCGCGGTTGTGGACGGCCAGAACAGGGACGTGCGCGATGTCGGCAGCGCAGACAGGATCGCCGCCACCGCAGCACGGCATCGCCGCGGCGAAGAAGTCGGGACGGCGGCAGATCGCGTCCCACGTGCCATGCCCGCCCATGGAAAGGCCAGTGACGTAGATGCGGTTGGCATCGACATCAGCCATCGCCGCGTAGGAGTCGAGAAGATCGAAAACCGCAACGAGCGCCGAAGACGGCTTTTCCTGGAACGTGCAGGTGGTAGAGCTCATTGCGAACTCCGCCCACTTGACGTCGTTAGGGCACTGCGGAACGAGAAGCTTGTAGCCGTCACTACCCGTGCTGTCGAGATAACTCTTGATGTTCGTCATCTCGTTGATTGTGAACGAATTGTCGACGCCGCACTGACCGTATCCGTGAAGAAAGACAACGACCGGCACCTTCCCGCCGTTCGGATTTGCCTTCGCCGCGACGCGATAGGGAAGTTGTAGCTTGTTGGAAGCGATGAAAGTCTTCTTGACGAATTCGCCCGTCAGCTCTTCGCCGCCGCCGGTCTCGCCTCCACCGCTTTCACCACCACCTGTCTCACCGCCGCCACTTTCACCACCGCCGGTCTCGCCGCCGCCGGATTCTCCGCCGCCGGATTCGCCGCTACCCTCGCCAAGCTCGCGAAGCTGAATGGCCTTTACGAGGCATTTGCTGCCGGTAGTGGCGAAATTAATTGTTATGCCTTCCTGAGCACTTGTCGCCTCAAAGATGCGCGTGATGACGGCGCCGCACTTGTAGTCGTTCTGTTTGGTGGCCTCGAGCGGGACAAGATCACCAGCGGAAATTGTCGTCGAGGAATTGTTCCAGTGGTTTGCGGCGAGAATCTGGACAAGGTACTTCTTCCCAGCCGTGAGACCCTTGACGGTGAAAATGATATCCTGCGATGTTGTGCTCTTCTCCCAGACCCAGCCGCCGTTAAACACGGGATTGTTCTCCGTCCAACCGGACCCGGTATACGACGAAGGCGAGACAGTCGCCTGGTCAGCGCTCGGGAAGCCCGCGGAAAACGAGACCCCGTTGACGGTATGTCCGGTAAAGCCCCGCGCGAAAACCAGTGTGCCGTCGCTGCGGAACGCCGACCCAGTCGCGTCCATCGGCGCAACCTTCCAGCCAATGGCGTCGGCATGGGAATCAACCAGGAACTTCACGCGCTTGACCTGGGACTTTACTTTTCCGTCAGAGGAGACCCAGACGGCGCAGGAATGCCATCCGTCGGAAACACAGGGGAAGGTGAACGACGCGGTCGCGCCTGTCTGGGTCGAAAGGACTGTAGCCTCGGCATCGGTGTCGAGCTTTGCGAAAACGGAATACGACGACGCGGCGGTGCCGTTGGCGTCCGTGCCCTTCGTCACTCCGGAAAGCGCGATCGTCGCCGATGTTCCGCTCACCTGCGCGGTGGCGTCGCCGATCGCGGGAAGCGCCACCGAAGAGGCGCCGGCCGTCGCCATCGCGTTTTTGATCGCGGGCGCAAGAATCTCCTCGTATGCCTTGGTAGTGAGGTGCAGGAACATGTCGGGATAGTCGCCGTTGCCCTGGAGATACATCTCGCCCTTATATGTTCCGTCGGCGTTCATAAACTGGCTGCGGACGTCGACGAGGATTACGCGCTGTCCGTCCGCGAATGTGCGGATGATCTCGTTCGCCGCCTGATTGTTGGCGTAGTGCGCCGCGCCCTTCGCGCTGTTCTGCGCGTTCGTGTAGCCGTAGGGAATGATCGGCATCAGAAGGACCTTCGACTCGGGATGCTTCTCGAGGACGAGGTCGAGGACGGCCCTCACGCCCGCGGCGATGTCTTCGGGCGTGTCGCTCGGACTCTTCTGGATCGTGTTGTTCGTCCCGATCAGGAGGTTGAAGAACTTCGTCGTGTAGCCGTCGATGCAGCCGCCGGCGAGACGCCAGTGAAGGTTCTCAACGAAGTCTCCAGTACGCCCGAGGTTAAGAACGCTGTTGGCAAGTCCGTTCATGGACGCGGCGCTGTTCCCCTCCATCCACTTCTGCGTGAGGGAGTCGCCAAGAAGGACGAGGTCGAGGCTCCGTCCGTTCTCGCCGATGAGCTTCACGTCGTCGTCGAACTTCCTCCAGTACGCGTCCTGCATCACTGCGTTGGTGGCAGTCGGGAACGCCGCGATGCAGTCGACCGCGGGACGCGCCGTCGCCACGAGGTCCGCGGGCATTGCGGAACCGCTCGCCGCGGCGTCGACATACGGCGCGACGGCCTGCGCCCAGACTTCGTAGCCGGACGCGTTAAGGGTGACATGGTCTGCGTTGAAAAGCGAGGACTTAAGCGCGTGGTGGTCAGACTCGAGGAAGAGGTCCGACATGTCGACCCAGCTGCACCCATTCTTCTGAGCATATGCGCGGACATCGACATTCAACCGGTCGTTGCGCGGCCGGACAGGATCGGACTCATCGAGTCCGCGAGGGAGCACTGCCTGCACGACGATTTTCGATGAGCTGTAATTGGCAACAAGGTAGTCGATGATCGCGCGAACACCAAGGTATGTCTTCCCGACGGGCTCCTCCTTCTCGGTGTAGATCGCGGCGTTGTTTCCGCCAACCATCAGGAATATTGCCTTGGGGCTGCCGAGTTCGCCGTTCTGGATGCGCCAGAGGACATTCTCGGTGCAGTCGCCGCTGAAGCCGAGGTTGAACATCGTCTTGTCGCCGGTGAAGTGCGACGCGAGCGAGGCTGCGCCAGTCGTCTCCCAGCCCTGCGTCAGCTCGTCGCCGATGAAGACGATGTCCTTCTTGACGGAGCTGTCCGAAAGCGCCGCGACCTTTTCGGGGTGGCGCGCCGTCCACCAGGTGTCAAGGCGCGCGGCGGGCGTGTTCGCGCGGAACGCGGCCAAGGCGTTCGCAGCAGCGGCTAATGCGCACGCGGTAATTATCGGCTGTAAGAATTTCATGGTAAATTACTCCACTACGATCTGGTAGAAGCAGCTCGGTTCGCTCGCGTCCTTCGGAATCTCGAGCGTCAGGACGCCGTCGGAATCGGCAGGATCGTCGAACCAGACGACGGACGCGTCCTTGAGTCCGGCAAGCGTCACGGACTTCTTGTATCCGTAGGTGAGACCCGACGCCGCGTTGCTGATCGTGATCGCGACCTTGTCGGACGACACCGCAAACGGCACGTCGACCCCTTCACCGCCGATCACCGGCGCATCGGGCTCCACGGGGGCGTCCGCCGGCAGCTCGCGCACCTGGATGGCGTTGAGCACACGCCAAGCGGCCGGGCCGGAATACTTGACCGCAATGTCCTCCGTCGCGCCCGTCGCATCGAAGACGCAGACAAGCGAGGCGCCGTACTTGTTGGTCTCGCGCATGGCCATCGGTGTAAGCTCTCCGGCGCTGATCAGCGCATCGCTCCACTTGTTGTGAGCAAGGACCTGAACGAGATAGCGCTTTCCAGCTGTCAACCCCTTGAGCGTGATCGTCAGCGTGCTTGTCGAATTGACCCACTCCCACGAGTTGTTCAGCATCGTGCCAAAATCTCCGGTCACACTCTCGCTGCCCGAGTTGCCGTCCGTTTGCGCCAAATCCGGCGAAACCGCCGTATCGGCCGTGTTGAGGTCAGCGTCCGCGGCGAAAGATATGCCGTTGACTGTCACGGCCTGAACGGCGTAGGCGTAGAGGAGCGTCCCATCCGTACGGAAAACTGTCCCTTCCGCATCCGCAGCCCCGCCGGACCAGCCAGTCTCGACGGAACCGCCGCCGCCACCGCTCGTCGCCTGCACGGTCGGATAGTCGGCGTCGACGAACGTCTTGTTGCCCGAGAGCGTGAACACGACCGGGTTGCCGCCCGTGATTTCGTAACCCGAGGCCGCGGCGAACGTCACCGTCACCTGCGTGTTCGAGACGATAGAGTAGCTTCCGCCGGCCGCCGTCACCGCGACGCCGTTCGTCGTCACCGACTGGAGCTGAAGCCCCGTCTTCGCGGGAATCGTCAGCGCGCAGACAGGCGTCGCCGGGTCGACAGGATCGATTGGATCTTCGCCACCGCCTCCGCCACCTTCGCCGAGCTCGCGCACCTGGATGGCGTTAAGGGGACGGTCTCCCGTCTGGTTTGTATAGGTGACGGTGACGGTCGCCGAGGAGCCCGAGGCCACGAAAACGCCGACGATGGATGCGCCGTATTTGCAGTTTGACTCGTCGCTACCGTGGACATGCGCCGTAGGCGAACCGTTTGCCGAGACAAGCATGCTGTTCGACTGCCTGTGCGCAATGAGCTGAACGAGATAAGTCTTGCCTGCAGTTAGCTCATTGAGCGTTAGCGTGTACGAGAGCTCGTTGCCGTCGCCCGTCCAGTTCCATCCGTTTCGAAGCAATTCGCCGAAGTCGCCCGTCGTTCCGTCGTCGCCCCAGGAGCCGTTGCCCGTGACAGGCGCGGGCGAGGCGGAAACCTTGCCCGACGCGCCGAGGGGCAGGTCACGCACAAAGGCAACGCCTCCGACCGTGCTGTCCTGCGCCGCAAATGCATAGACAAGCGTGCCGTCCGTGCGAATCGAGCTGCCGTCCGCGGACATCGGGCCGGAGGTCCAGCTCCCGACCGGTACAGGCGGCAAGGAAGTGTTGATCGTGAAGCTGACCGACTTCGACGCAACCTTGCCCTTGTCTGTCGTGATCGTGACGGCGCACGTGTAGCTGCCGTCTGCGAGATCCGCAATCTGGAACGAGGCCGAAGTGCCGGTCTGGTTCGAGAGCGCCGCTACGGCAGACCCGCTGTTCAACGAATAGGAGACGGAATACGAGGACGCCGCGACACCATCGTCGTCCGTTCCCATTACGACGCCTGAAAGCGAAATCGTCGCCGCGCTGCCGCTTGTCGCCGCAGACGCAGAACCGATCGACGCCGCGACCACCTCGGGCGGCGGCGTGCCGATCCGGAAGGAAACGGACTTCGCCGCGGAGGTCTTGTTTGCGTCTGTCGTGATCGTGACCGCACAGGTGTATTCGCCGTCCGCGAGGTCGGAGATCGTGAACTGCGCGGACGTGCCGGTCTGGCTCGTAAGCGCGGTCACAGACGCCGCGTCGCCGAGCTTGTAGGAGACGGAATAGGAATTTGCGCCCTCACCGGCATCGTCCGTCCCCAGCACGATGCCCGAGAGAAAAACCGTCGCCGCCGTTTCGTTCGTCGTGACGGTGACAGAGCCGACCTTCGGCTGGACGACTACCGGCACGCCGCTCTCGCCGAGGTCGCGGACCTGGATGCCGTTGACGGCGTAGTTGCCGTCGGACTTGATGGTGAATGTCTTCGTGGCTTCAGTCGCGGTAAGAGTTCCCGTCAAAGCGCCGCCATAAGTCCAACCATCGCCGAGGACCTTCATGTAGTTCGAATCCCAGTACGACTCCTTGATCCAGACGTGAGACCTGTCGTGTCCGCTATAGTTGCGGTAGCCGAAGATCTGCACGAGGTAGACGTGTCCGGGCGTGAGATCCTTCAAAGTCACCTCCTTGTCACCTTGGGTCGCCCACCAGCAGTGGCCAAGAAGATCATAGTAGTTGCCGCTCGCAGCAGTCGACGGCGGAGTCGAACCGGAAGTCTGGCTGTACGGCCAGACAATGTCGTTCGAGATGTTGGCGTTGTTGTTCCCGGCAGCGGCGAACGTAACGCCGTTGAGCGTGTAGCTTCCGCACGCGTATGCGTACTTGAGCGTCCCGTCGGTCCGAACCGCGCTGGCATCGGCGGGAAGCGGCTCTGCGGACCACGGCTCGGTCATCGTGAAGTCGAGAAGCGTGACGAGCTCCTTGTTGTCCGCCGTCGTGACAGTCACTTTGCAGGTATGCGCGCCGAGGGCGACATTCGGGATCACGAACGACTTCCTAACGCCCGTCTGGTTGGAAAGCGCACGCGTCTTCGCGCCGCCGTCGAGCTCGTAGTCAATCGCGTAGGACGTCACGGCGTTCGCGTTCGCGTCCGTTCCGAGGTTGATGCCGAAGACCGTGATCGTCGCGGAGCCCGCGCCGTCCGCGTTCGGAGCGGCCTTGGCGTAGCCGAGCGAGGGATCCGCCACGTGCGCCTGTCCAGCGTCAACCGAGAGATACTTGTGCATCGCGTTGGTGAGGGCGGGCTTCCAGAAATCCGAATAGGTGAAGAATTCCGGATGGAGGCAGAGCCCGACGGCGTCATATCCGCCGTGGCCGCCCTCGCGATAGCAGGTCTTGTCGGGCATCGAATTCTGCATGAGATACTGGCTGCGGAGGTCCACCCAGAAAACGCGCTTGTTGTCGACGAACTGGAGGATGTAGTCGTTGACCGCTTCGCTCATCTCCGTCACTTCGGCCGCTTCGAAGTACTTGCTGTCGAAGCTGTAGGGGAGAATCGGCATCAGGAGGATCTTCGCGTTCGGATGCTTCGTCGCCATCTCGCATAGCATGAGGCGGATCGACTCTGCGACGTCTTCGGCGCGATCGGCGTGCTCGTTGTGGTCGATGCACTTCTGGTGTCCGTTGTTGATGCCGACCATCAGCGTGAAGTACTTCGTGGTATAGCCGTCGAGCGCGCCGTTCCTGAGACGCCAAAGGATGTTCTGGACGCGCTCACTGCCGATGCCCATGTTGAACGACGTTGCGTAGTTGTTGGAATTCCCGTCGAGGGCCAGGTTCGGATTGTTCCAAAAGTCGGTGATCGAGTCGCCAAAGAGGACCACGTCGAACTCCTTGCCCTGGCTGCCGCTGATGTCGGCGTTGAAATGCTGCGTTTGGTAGTCGCCCGTGTGCTGTTTTGGCGTGCACGGCTCCGAACTGTGGTCGGATCCAGGCACCTGGGTGCCGATCACGATCGGGTCGCCGAATGCGCAGAGCGCGGCGCAGGAAAGCACTGCGGCTGAGAGGATTGCTGATGCTGATTTTTTCATGGCTTTGCTCCTCGAGACTTTGGTGATTTTTTCACCACAATTATAGCACCGCACGGCGCAAATGCCAATCCCTACGAACGTAGGGATGCGCTAGGACATCAACGCGCAACAGGTGAGTCTACCGCCTGAATGCCGCCGTGCGCGCGCAGGCGGATGCGGTAGGCGAAGGACTTGGCGTCGCAGGAAACCTTGAGGATGTTCCCTGACTGACTCCACTCCGGCGCCTTCGCTCCGTCGGCAGGCTCCACGGCGTCGACACCGGCGACAGCGCGCCCCTCAGCGTTGAACGCAGCAAGGTCGATCTCTGCGAAAAATGGAACAGACGCCGGCAGCGGAACTATCGTCCAGTTCGAGAACCGAAACGCCCCGTCCGTCGTCACGCCGCCGAGCGTTGCGGGCAAAGGCTTGCGCGCCTCCAGGAAAAAGCCGTTCGCCGACTTAGAGAACGCGCAGCGCGAGCCGCCCCTCTCCACAATCCCACTCACCGTCCCGCGCGTGCGGGCGAAGTATCCGTAGGGCGGCAGCGTCACGCCGTTCGGCAGGCGCCACGTCCCGTTCGTCTGCCTGTTTACCCACACCTCGGCGCCGTCCGAGAAGAACGAATGCTGTCGGTGGATTCCATCCTCGTACTTCAGGTCGAGGAACTCCGCGCGGCCGAGTTCCGCGCAGGCGTCGTGCTGCAGCCAGTACGTCTTCACCGCATTGCGCGAGAAAGGTCCGTCGCACATCGGATTTCGCCCGCCGACGATGCAGTTCGAGAGATAGTCGTCCGACGCGTAGCCGTGGAGCTTCGCGTCACCGCCCGTGTGCCATGCCTCCTCCTGGTAGCGTCCGCCTAGCCCGCCCGCGAAGAGCACGTAATAGCCGTGCGTGACGATGTCGTGCCACGGCGTGCGCTCGCTGTCTTCGAAATTCTCCCGTCCGACAATCTTTGGCGCGCCGAAATGGTCGCACTGCCCTGCGTCCGCGACGCCGACGAGATGGTCCTGCGCGGCTTCGCTCACGCACACCGCATCCGGACGTCCAAAGCCCTCGCGGTACAGTTCGAATCCGCGCCCCCACGACGCCGAGGTCTCGTTCTTCGTATGGAACCGTCCCTCGCGGTCGAGGTAGTCGAACGGAGGATGCGCCGTGAAGACGTCGATGAAGATCGCGTCCGGATCGCATCCGTCCTTCAGCAGCTTCGCGTTGCGCCTGCACCACGGATGGAACGCATGCGGCGCCCAACGATAGGACTGCGCATGGCGTCCGGGGTTGAACCAAGCCAACTGCGGCGTTCCGTCGAGGTTGAAAACCGTTAGATCGTATGTGAAGCCTTCGCAGTCGGGATAGATGTCCGTGTAGTTGTCGTGCGGACAGAAGAGCATCCCCGCATCGCGGCACGCCGCGCGCATTGCGCCGAACGCGGCGGATCCGCCGCGCGGAGGCCATATCTCCGGAAGTCTGTAGTCATATCCCCAGCACTGCCAGTCGTGCTTCACGAAGACCGCGTCGTTCATTCCGTACTTCGCCGCCAGCGCTATGTCCTTCGCCGCCTTCGCGTAGTCTCCGCCCCACTGGTCGAGACACATCCTCGATCCGAGCGCGGCATGTCCCGCGCTCGCCCTGTAGCCCGACACCGCGCGGAACCGACGCGCAGCCTCGAAGGCGCCCTTGGACGACGGCACGAACGTGAAGACGGCGTCATGGTGCGCGTGGATCGAGAAGACGTTCCTCCCTCCGTCGCACTCCGCGGAATCCGGCACGACGTCTACCGCCTGCACTACTGAAAGCCCGTTCGCGTAGTCCGCGCCAACATGCCGCGTGGAAAGGTCGAATCCGCTGGCGCGCACAGAGAAGCGCTTCGGGCCCTCGATGACGTTCCCCGTGCCCAGGTAGACGCGGTGCGGCGTCTCGCTCGCAGGTCCGACGGCAAGGTCGGCAATGCGCGGATATCCCGCCGCGTTCCGTTTTGCCCCCGGTATCGACCACGAAATCCGAAGCGTTCCCCTCTCCTCCCGAATCGACGCCACCGCATCCGGAGCGGGAAGTCCGTCGTCCGTCTCGACAAGCGCGGTGAAGCCCCTGAACACGACGGACCTCTCACCGTCAGTGAACGCAAGCGCGCCGTCGACGAGTCCGCGCTCTCCGTACACGACACCAGCCCCGTATACGACGTCGCCCGCCTCAAGCCGCCAGCGTCCGGACGCCGCGTCGGTTCCAGACCTTATCGCCGCCTCCGCAGCCGCAAGCGCCGATGCGCCGCGCGAAGTCCAGTCGGACTCGTCGGGCGTCTTCGGCTGCGGACCAAACGCGAGCTTCACGTCGCCCCATCCGCCGCCGTCGCAGCGCGTGTCCATCTTCGGGCCCGGCCCAGTCCAGAGCCGAAGCACGACCTTCTTCCCCGCCCACGCCGTGAGGTCGCCGGACATGCCGTGCCACGCGCCGAAGTCCTTTACGATCTGCGAGCAGACTACCTTGGGCTCCGCGCCTTCCTCGAGTACGAGCACCTTGTACTCCACACCATCGGACGAAGACTTGCCGCGGTAGTCGTCCAGGAAGTTCGAGCAGGAAACCACGATCGGCGAAACGTCAGGCAGGTCAAGCCTGAAGTCGCTCCAGATGAATCCCGCGCCCTTCTTGTATGGCGGATGGCTGTTGAAGCCGCGCTTCGCGACACCGCCCGCCGACGGCTTCCCTTTTGCCATTACCGCGCCCCACTCTTCGACAGACCCGTTCTCCGAAATTTCCGCAACCTTGCCCTTCACATCCACAGCCGTCGTGCGTGTGAAGCCGTCGCAGAGTTCGAAAGCTCCCGGGACAAGCCTCGGCGGAGACTTCTTCGGCACGTTGCGCGGGGCGCCTGGATAGTTGAACTTGAACACGGCGATCGGATGCGGCGCGTCGTCCTTCTTCACGCCGGAGGGAGTGAAGCGCGCGTGGACCGGATAGAGCGCGTTGAGCGCGCGCGGACGCGCAGTTCCCGTGTACGTCAGCTCCTTCCTCTCGCCCGGCGCGAGGGCAATCGGGCCCTGCGGACCCTCAACATCCCAGTCGTCGTTCATCCAGACCTCGAGCTCGCCGGCAATGCTCTCGCTGGTCTTGTTCTCCAACGTCACGGGAAATGACCGCGGCACATCTGCCGCGACTTCGGTGACGCCGAGCGGCCATTCAAACTGGTTCTTTCCGGGGCGTTCTACCTTCTGCGGAAACGACCCTATCTCCACCTTCACGCCGCAGCGTTCCTCCACAGGCGGCAGGTATGCGCCCGCCGCCAGCGAAATCGTCACTGTTGCTATTGCAAGAAAGTGTCTCATGTCTTGACCGGATTCCGGCCAATGATTATTTTATCACAATTATCATGCCGGCGTGTGCACCGAACTTGTATGTTCCGTCGGGTTTCCTTATGAGCGCCCAGTTGCCGCACGATTCGGATCCGGCAAGGCGAAGAACTGGCGACCCCAAAACCTGCTGTGCCTGGAACGCCGTCTTGAATCCGCTTCTCATGTACTGCCTGAGGTTCTCCGGATCTGATATCTCGAACGCCGCACCTTCCGCAAACGTCAGACTCCCGACAAACGTCGCGAACTTGTTTTCGAAGACGTCCTCGCACGTCGCACGCACCGCGTCGGTCACCGTGATGTCGCACCCCGTAACGCTACCCGCGCCCGAGAATGTCGAGAGCGTGAGCGGCGATGCGACCTTGAACTCCATAGTCGCACCGTACTCTGCGCGTAGCGGTGTGCCAGACGGCACGACGCCGACAGATTCCGCATACAGCGTTCCCGACTCGACCGCGATTCCGCCCGTTGTTGTGTTGGCGGCATAGAGGTGGAGGTCGTTCTGTCCGCGCTTTATCAGCTCGCCGCACAGCCCCGCGTTGTCCGAGAGCGTGAGCGCGCATTCCCAGCGCGTCTTGCGGTCCGGACTTTCTACATACGCCTTCGCGTTGTCGCTGTAGTCGCAGCCGCGCGAGGTGAGGACGACGCGCGTGTGCTTCTTCGTCTCGAAATCGTATTCTGCGTACGCGCTTGCTCCCCAGCCCGTTTCGTCCTCGAACACGATGCGCGCCGGACCGATGTAGGCTGCCGTCGTGTAGTCGCCACCAGTCGGCAAGGCGATCGATTCAACACCCTTCCCTGACGGCGCCTCGAACGAGAACGGCATAAGGCTCGCAGGGTTGTTGCCGGTAGATTCCGATGTGTCGATGACAAGCCCCTTCTTCCAGACCACAAAATGGCTGGGGCAGTAGTTCGGATCGCTCAGTCCATTGTTGGTCCAATCGTATGCCATCGTCGGCGCCAGCGTTCCGCCGTCGGCATTGACGACAATGAGTGAAGCCGCGCCTGCGCCTTGGTACTTGAAGAAACGCGCCGCCTTCACCGTTCCGCCGTCATTCACGTTGAAAATATTCGTGGAAACGGTTCCGCCGCCACCTCCGAACCGCAGCGTCTCGGTCGCGAGAAGCGTCCCTTCGCCCGACACCGTGACGTCGGAAGAGCCGCCGTAGTCACTGAGATAAAAACGCTCGCTCTGTCCGCCCTGCGCGACACGTGTGTCGTTCGTGCCGCCGGCCAGGTGGAACACGGCCGAACCGCCGCGGCCGGCACTTAGCTTTCCGCTGTCCAGCTTGAAGAGTCCGCCCGTCTGGATGAAGCTGCCGAAACTGCCGGCGGTATGCGCGACATAAACATTGTTGCTCATGTACGCTTCGCCGCCCGACATCGCCCAATGCCCTATATCCGCAGCATTCATGCCGACTGACGTGTCAGCCGTCACGCCCAGGATGCCGCCAGTCTGATGGAAAACGCCACGGCCGTCGTTGCCGGCGCGAATCCACTTGATAAGCGTGCTCCCGCCGCCCATCAGCGAGCGGCTGTCGCCTTTAATAATGAACCCGTCTCTGAAAACGCGCGACGCAGAGCTGCCCATTTCCATAAGACCTTGGTCGAGCTGCACGCTGCGCGCGAGGTCGACATTGCAATCCAGATGCAGCGTGCCAGTTCCTTTCTTGCGGAAAAAGATGCCCGATGTGCTTGTCGTGCCACCGGTCAGGTTTCCGGTGAGACGCAATTCGTTTGCTCCTGCGGTTTCAATGTAAAGAGCGCCTTCCTCAATAACCACGTCGCCTGCATACTCCGCCGTTGACGTTCTCAGCACCACGTTTCCGGCACCCTTCTTGACGACCCGCGCATAGCCGTCAATTGACGCAGTGACCTGATAATCACTTTCGTCAGCTTCGGCCGAGACGACATAGTCCGAACCCACCTCTCCTCCTGCGCTTCCGGCCCAGAGCGGAAGCGTCGCGCCTGCCGCGATCACCGCGCCAATCGCCACGAGTCTTTCAATACGTCCAACACCTGATGTCGACATGGTTGCACCTCACTTCTTTAGTCCCCGGTATGTCCCGGTTTCTTTACGCCTTAATTCTATCACTTTCGCGCGTCGGTGCCAATCCCTACAAATGTAGGGAGGGGGCTCAGTCGACTGTTGAGACGGACAGCGTAACGTCTTCTCCGTCGCCTTCGACGTAGAACACGGCCGTCATGAGTCCGGCGACAGGCGTGAATGCGCGCTTCCCGCGCTGCGTCTCGAGAAGCATGATTTCACGGTCGGATGAAATCCTGAGCGTTCCGCCCGGACGCCTCACGAGCGCCGTCCGGCCATCGACTGTGACTTCGTCCTTATCCGTCGCCACGACGGGGAAGACGTAGCGGAACTTCCCCTCGGCGTGCGCCTTCGCGGTCAGACCCTTAGCTTCTAGGGTGTACTCCAGTCGGAACGGCGCGCCCTTGTTCCTCTTCCTTGCCGTAAGAAGTCCGGAGGCAGAATAGGCGAAGACGCCGTCAGAATACGACGCGGAGACCTTCGAGGCGCGGTCGCGGACGCTCGAGTACGCTCCGTCAGCGGACTCGACGCGCGGCGTCGTGGAAAGGACGCCGATGTACCTGCGCTGGTCCTGGAAGTTGGCGAACTCCGCATACCAGTAGTCGCTCATGGTCGCCGCAGCGACGACGCCGAACGCCGGATGCCACAGCATCGTCAGGGAGCCTCCGCCGACGTCCATACCGTCGTCGGAGCAGTAGAAGTCGTTAGCGCTGAAGCTCGCGCGCCACGGTCCGACGGCGACGAGCTCCGTCGCGAGATCTCCGAAAGAGCAACGTCCGTACTCCTCCTCGCGCGGGAGCTGCTCGTCGGCAGCCTTCTCCGGCGGAGCGGCCAGCAGCAGGTCGACAAGCGACTTGACGTGCGCGAAGGTGTGGTGGATGCAGGGCGGCTCGCCTGCTTCGCGGTAATAGAGCCCGCCGTAAAGAAGCCCCGTATCCGACGTGCAGCGCGCGAGCAGCTTCAGGTGCCGGTCGATTGCGCGCACCGCGCCCTTTCCGCCGTGCTTCGCATAGTTCGCGAGCGCGGGGAGGAGTCCGTCGGACGTGCGGCTCCCCCAGTAGGACCACTTGCAGGAGCGGCTGCCCATCGAGTTGTCGACGCCTCCATCGGGAAGCATGAACTTGAGATGCCCGGCGACGAGACGGTCGAGTTCCGGGACGATGTCGCCTCGTCCAGCGAGCTCTGCGTAGTGGTACAGCGCGGGAATCGACTCCTCGAGGTTGTAGCCGAGGTCGATCGGACGGCACCCGCGCGGGGAGACTCCCGTGTTGGGGTGTCCTTCTCCGGCGAGGAGCCCGCTGTCGAGGAAGAGCGGCTTCACGAGCTCGTACATCGCATCGCCCTTCGCCTTGTATGCGTCGTCGCCGAGAAGCTTCCATGCGACTGCCATCGCCTCGCAGAAGGTGATGGGGTAGTTGACGTTGATGTCGCCGAGTCCGTTCGAGAAGAATCCGAGAAGATAGTCCGTCTGCACGCGGAACCGCGCCGTCCACTTCTCCTTCAGCTCCTTCGGGAGATCATCGCCGAAGACAAGGAGCGTCTTGCCGAGCGACGTCTGGGAGAACACGGTGATGCCGCGCCAGTACACCTTGACGTCGTTGTAGTTCGCGCCGTCGCACGTGACCATGTTCCGTTCGGTCCAGTCGAGCATCCGCTCCGCGGCGTCGAGGTACTTCCGCTCGCCCGTCCGCTTCCATTCGTAGACGAGCGCATAGACGCTGTCCGCGACGCGTCCGTGCTCGAAGCAGCACGCCGGACACAGCACGCCGCCGTCAAGCGCGGCGTCGCCAGTTCCACGGACCTGGTATTTGACGAGCGCGTCGCACCACGTCTTCAGAAGCGACTCCGCGTCCGCCCTGCTCCACGAATCGGCCGCAGCCGCGCCTACTGTAAGCGAGGCAAGGATAAGCGCACAAAACTTCACCGCGCGCCTCCCTCCGCCCCTTTCAGACGGTAGATGTGGCGGAAGTGGGCGGGATAGGCGTCGGAGAACTTTCCGTCCGCGACCGGAATCGTGCGGTTCTCGTAGAGCACCTCGACTGTGCCGGACCGAGGCGCCTCCGGCGGCAGCGTGAAGACGACCTTCTCAAGCGCCTCCGCGTCGATGTTGCATGTGAAGACATACCAGTCGTCGCCGCACTTCGAGGTGCGCACGCGCATGACGTCCGGCCCCGCGGAGGCCTGAACCGGCGCGCAGATTTCCTCGGAGAGGATGAAGTCCTTGAGCTCCTGCGCCTCGCGGTTGAAGTCGACCATCGCGCGCCAGTTCGCCTCGGACCCGACCATGTTCAGGAACCAGGTGACTCCGGAGCATCCGGCGCATATCGCGCCCCAGCACTGCGCGGTCTGCTCGGCGTACGACGGCTGCTTGTAGTGTATCGAGTTCATCCCCGCGAGGAAGAACCAGCACGGGACGCCCTCGCGCGCCTTGAGCATCTCGTCGACGTTGCGGAGTATCTGGTCGACCGTGTTGAACTCCGCGGCAGTAAGGTATGCGTCGAGCATGAAGATGTCCGTCGTGAGGTCCGCGAACCGGCTCGGGAAGCCGAACGTCGTGTTGTTCATCTGCACGGGCGTGTAGGGATAGTGCTTCTTCTCCTCGATCATGAAGTCTCGCACCTCGTCGCTCGGACGCGCGAGCTCCGGCTCGTCGGTCGCGACGCGGCTGATGATGTTGTCGAAGTCCTTGAGGCGCGCACGCGTAT
>JAEEGF011906143.1_pt1 | contig 24790 bp, 20 predicted proteins | sample 9134171 | NCBI WGS metagenome assembly JAEEGF01 (sample SAMN16246542, study PRJNA631951) | gut metagenome | biome: gut microbiome; feature: rumen; material: AP-attached | host: Bos | place: Iran: Karaj | collected 2018-10 | reverse complement strand
AATCCATTAGCAGATTTGGGCAGCCGCATTCAGAAAGGACTAGGAAGAGTTGCTATTGTGTCTGATTGTGCGCATAGTCTTGGTGCAAGCAGAACGGTTACCTATGTAGCTTCCAGAAAACTTGAAAAGCCAACACGCAGATATTGTGGTTCTATTGCCGATTTTTCATCGTTCTCGTTCCACGCTGTAAAAAATTTCACGACTGCGGAAGGCGGTGCAAGCACTTGGTGTCTGCCGCAATCAGTGTATGACAGCGGCGTAACCGATGAAGAAATATATAAAATGTATCAGCTTCTTAGTCTCCATGGTCAAAGTAAGGATGCTTTGGCAAAAACACAAGCGGGGCTGGTTGAATATGATATTATTGGACCTTGGTATAAGTTTAATATGACAGATGTAACAGCTGCTATCGGATTAAAGCAGCTTGATAGATATAAATCGTTGCTTGAACGACGCTTTGAGATCATTAAAAAGTATGATAAGACTTGTGATGATTTAGGTATTTCTCATCTTGTTCATCACACCGACAGAATGGATAGCAGTAATCATCTATATTTGACCAGAATTCCGGGAATAACACAGGCGCAGCGGGACAAATTGATCGCAAAATTTGCAGAAGCAGGAGTGGCTACCAATGTGCATTATAAGCCACTCCCAATGATGACAGCGTATAAAATGAACCTGAATATAGAGGATTTTAGGAGCAGTGTTGATTACTACAGTAATCTTATCACACTTCCACTTAATACTAAACTGACTGACGAGGATGTAGAGTATGTTTGCGAAGTATTAAAAGATGTCATGAAAAAAGAAAATATCTAAATGAAAGAACTACATTGATTGTTCGAGTTATCATGCAAATGATAACTCAAAAGAACAGAAAGACGAAAGGACATTATATATATGAACAAGAATTATTCTGTCAAAAATATACTTCAGCTTATGCTGTCTAATTGCTGGCAGATCATAATCATTTCTGTTATCGGTGCTGTTGTTGGGTTCAGTGTGTCAAAATTCATACTGCCACCAAAGTATTCATCGCATACCGAGATGTTTATACAGAGCTATACGGGAATTTCGGAAAATGTAAATAATGTGAATAACATCAGCAACTCAAAGCAACTTGTCAACACTTATGTGGAAGTTCTGAAAACCGATGCAATAATGAATAGTGTAGGCAAACAACTATTGGTTCAGTTTGATGAAAATACACTTTCAAATAATTTTAAAATTAACGACAGTGGTGACATTACGCCTGAATCGATCAGAAGCTGTCTTACAATCACATCTGTTATTGATACCTCTGCTGTCAAAGTAACTGCAACCACCAAAAACGCCGAGGTTTCGGCTGCTGTTTGCAATGACTTGACAAAAGTCGCTCCGGAATATGTGAAAAAAGCAGTCGGTGTCGGCTCTATCACTACCATTGATACTGCACAGGTTTTCAATAATCCTGTTGCCCCGAATATACGCAAAAATACGATGGCAGGTTTTGCGGCAGCGTTTATGCTGATTATGACTATTATCATCCTAAAAGATTTCTTTGATAATACGATCAAGGACTCCGAAACTTTGACAAATGAGTATAAAAAAGCTATTATCGGGGAAATTCAGCAGTTTGGAGATGAAAAGAAGAAAAAATCGAATGAGGATGACTATATCAAACTGACAGAAAAGGTAATGCCGTTCAATATAGTTGAGAGCTATAAATCAATCCGCACGAATATATATTTCTCCTTATCTACATTTGACAGAAAAATTTTTGCGGTTTCGTCTGCAAATCCCGGTGAAGGCAAATCCATCACATCTGCCAATATTGCCATTGCAATTGCACAAAGCGGCAGTAAAGTGCTTCTAATCGATGCAGATATGCGCAAATCTGTACAGCACAAAATATTCGGTATTAAAAATAAGAAAGGTCTTTCTTCGGCGGTCAGCAAGATGAGTGTTCTTGAAAATTGCATTCAAAAAAATGTTATGGATAAACTGGATATTCTGACTGCCGGTCCCGTTCCACCAAACCCTTCTGAATTGTTAGCGTCTGAGCAGATGACAAAAATCTTGAATGAACTTAGTGAAAAATATGATGTAATTATAATTGATACACCTCCGGTCAATATCGTAACCGATGCCATGGGGCTTGCAAAAAATATTTCAGGAATTATTATGGTCGCACGTTACGCAGTTACAACTTATGAGAATTTGACTGCGGCAATCAAGAAAATTGAATTTGCACAGATGAATCTTTTTGGTTTCATTCTTAATGGTATCGAAAGTAAGGTACACGGCAAATACAGCAAGTCAAAATATGCAGGCAATGGCTATTATGAGAAAGGCTACGGTTATGGGTATTATGGGAATAATTCGGAAAAAGATAATACCCGGAAATAAGCAGCAGGTAAAGTGCTTGTTTGTATATTCAGGTTGATATGGCAGGGGACAACGAACAAAAATCCGAGGAGAGATGAATATGTTAACTGATTATCACTGTCACATTCTTCCGGGAATCGATGATGGCTCAAAAAATGTAGATACTTCTTTAAAAATGATAAAGATGATGAAAGCACAAGGCGTAGGCAGGCTTGTAGCGACTCCTCACTTTTATGCACACCGTGAGAAATCTGTAGAAGATTATCTGAAAAAACGGCAGGAGGCTTTTGAATCAATAAAGGATGGTATGGAAATACAGGATGTATATTTAGGTGCAGAGGTTGCCATTGAATACGGCATATCCGAAATTGCAGGAATTGAAAAACTTGCAATTACCGGTACGCGCATAATATTGTTGGAACTTCCATATCGACACTATGAAAAGTGGATGTCCGAGGAGATATATAATATATCGGCAGAACACAATCTGAAAGTTATGTTAGCCCACGTTCATCGCTATCTGCCATATTACAGCAGTAACGAAATTGAAGAGATACTATCCGATAAATATATTTTACAAATCAATAATGAAGCTTTTTCAAGTTGGAAAGAAAAATGCTTCGCCAAAAAAATTATGTCCGAGTATAAGGCCTTTGTATTCGGTTCCGATGCGCATAATCTGACCGAGCGTAGGCCTAACTGGGATCTGCTGCAAAGAAAAGTCAAAGCTGATAAAATAGAGATCTCTAACAATATTTTGGATAGGTATTTATTATAATAAGATTTTGAACTCTTGGATAAAGGAGTAAACCTATGAGTAAAGACCGCATTTCAATATGGTTAGTAAATGAAGGCGAAAACCTTCCGGGGGATGATAATAATCCCAGACTTCAAAGAATGGGATTATTGGCATATCAACTTGACAAACTTGGAGTTAAAGTTACATGGTGGCAGTCCACCTTTAACCATTACCAAAAAAAATTCAGATACAACGAAGATAAGGAGATAAAACTTACCGATAATTTGACAATGAAACTGATCCACTCATGCGGTTACAAGAAAAATGTCTGTGTTAAACGTATGCTCCATGAATGGAAAACAGCGAAAAGGTTTTATGAAATGGCTCGATTTGAAAATCCGCCTGATATTGTCGTATCTGCGATGCCTACTATAGCGCAGGCTCATTTTTCGGTAAAATACGGTCTGAAGTATAAGGTACCGGTTATTGTTGATCTGAGAGATCTGAACCCGGATGTGTTTGTGTCGCCGTTTAGCGGAATAATGAAAAAGGTAGTGTCCGTGGGGATCATCCCATTAAAGCAAATGCTCGGTAATGCCCTGATGCACGCGGATGGTCTTGTGGGAACGACAGTTCCGTATTTGAATTGGGGATTAAACTATGCAAAAAGAGAGCGTTCTCGTAACGATCGTGTTTTCTTCGTTTCTTACCCCGATAACGGGATAGTGACAGCTTTAAGCGAGAATTCAAGATGGAGAGAGTTCGAAAACTATCCGGGAATAATATGCTGTTTTTTCGGACAATTCGGACAGCTGGTCGATTTTGACACTATAATTGAAACGGCTGAAATGTGCAAAAAAAATAATATTGATGTTCAATTTTTGTTATGCGGAAAAGGTGAACTTCTTGAACATTATGAGGAAATTGTCAGAAGTAAGGGCTTAAACAATGTTAAATTGCCGGGATGGGTGAACCAAACAGATATAGCAGAGATTGGTTTTTTATCGGATGTAGGCTTAATGGCCTATAAAAAAAATGACAACTTTGATATGCAGATGCCGAACAAATTCAGTGAATATCTTTCCCTCGAACTGGCAATTATGCTTCAGCCCACGGGTGTTATGCTAGATGTAATAAATAATAATAAGTGCGGAATACATTATGAAAATGCGGGGGAGCTTTATGCGGCTTTGGTTAAGCTGATAAATGACAGAGACCTCCTGAAAACAATGAAACACAATTCAAGAACTCTCTTTGAACGGGAGTTTTCTGTTGAAAATGTTTATAAAAATTTTGGCAAGTATATTATAGATCTGGCCAAGGAGAAAAGAAAATGAAATATAAATATGTGATAGTCGGAGCCGGACTTGCAGGAATTACAATAGCCGAAAGAATAGCTACAAAGCTGCATGAAAAGGTTCTGATTATTGAAAAAAGGAATCATATAGGCGGTAATGTATATGATGAATACGATGCTGCAGGTATTCTTGTACAAATGTATGGACCTCACACCTTCCATACAAATGATAAAGAGGTCTTTGATTACATCTGTCAGTATTGTACTTGGCACGATTATCAGCATAGAGTGTTATCGTATGTAAATGGTATGTTTGTTCCGATGCCGATTTCGCTTGAAACCATCAATACTCTCTATAATATGAATTTATCGGAAGACGAAATGGATGCCTTTATTGAGAGCAAAAGAATAAAGATAGATGAAATTAAAACAAGTGAAGATGTGGTACTAAGTCAAGCCGGGAAAGATATTTACGATAAATTTTTTAAGTATTTTACAATAAAGCAATGGGGAGTAGATCCGTCACAGCTGGACAAATCCGTAATCAGCAGGATCCCGTTCCGCAAAAATCGAGATACTCGGTATTTTACGGATCGCTATCAAGGAAACCCCGAAGGCGGTTTCACTAAGCTATGTCAAAAAATGCTAGATCATCCGCAGATAAAGATAATGCTCAATACAGACTATAAAGAGGTCATAGAAAGCATAGAGTATGAAAAATTGATCTATACCGGACCTCTTGATTACTACTTTGATTATAGTCTCGGAAAACTTAAGTGGCGGAGTATCAAATTTATTTTTGAGACCCATGAGTGCGAATCCTATCAGCCCGCTGCGAGCACAAGATGGCCAATGGACTACGAGTACACAAGAATTACCGAGTTCAAAAAAATGACAGGACAAAAAAGTGAAAAGACAACAATTTTAAAAGAAATACCTTGTGATGGAGAAGAGCCTTTCTACACATTTCCGACCGAGGAATGGAAACAATTAGCCCAAAAATACAGAGAACTAGCAGCAGAAGAAAAAAATGTGATTTTTTTGGGAAGGCTTGCCGAGTACAAGTATCATGATATGGATGATGTAGTAAGACGTGCACTAGATGTGTTTAAGAAAGAATTGAGTTGATGAAAAATGAACATTCTGTGTTTAACAACCGAATACCCAAATACTGCATATCCCAAAAAAGATTCACCGTGGATCGTGCCGTATTTTGCAAGAGAATGGGTCAAACAAGGGCATAGAGTTATAGTAATTATAAATTCTACAAAATTTCCGCGAATTTGCTATTTGTGCGTGAACCTTATTAAACCGATTCTGCAAAAAAAATACAATATTACCGAAACAAATTTAAGCAGTAGGGTTTGGGCTGAAAAATTCGATTTTGTTGACGAGGGAGTAAAGGCATATAATATGCCAATGATGAAACTTATCCCAAGCGGCAATTATACCGATGCTGTATTAAAAAGCCAAATAGAATCAATTAAAAAAGTATTGCAGGAAAACGGCTTTGTTCCCGATATCATTACGGGCCATTGGTTAAATCCGCAGTTAATGCTGATCTCTATGCTAGCTGACAGCTACAAATGCAAAACAGCGATCGTGTTTCATAGTGAGGTAACACAGCACTATATAAAAAAATATCATGTAAAAAAATATATTGACAAAATCGACAGGATCGGATGCCGTTCATTAACAAATGCTAAAATTTTGAGGGAAAATCTCGGCCTTAAAGAAGAGCCTTTTGTTTGTCCCTCGGGTATCCCCGATAAATATATCGAATCGGATCTCAAGACAGCAAATCGGACATTTGCCGATCAACCGTTAAAAATAATAAGCGTAGGAAGATTGGTTGGGTATAAGAGATTCGATACGATAATTAAAGCTTCGGCTTTACTGAATGAGGACCTTTCCGAATTAACCGTTATCGGAGAAGGACAGCTGTTGCCAAAGTTAAAAGAATATGCAGCCAAACTTCAAATAGAGTCAAAAGTTGTATTTGCGGGAAGAATGGAACGTGATGAACTTCAGCAAAAAATGAGAGATAATGATGTATTTGTTTTGGTCAGCGAGAAAGAGGTCTTTGGCTTGGTATATTTAGAGGCAATGCTGCAAGGCTGTATCGTTGTGGCTTCAAAAGGCGGCGGCGTCGATGGGATAATTGCAGACGGATATAATGGGTTTTTATGCGAGCAGGGAAACAGTAACGAATTAGTTGGAATTCTTAGAAAAATAAGAAGTCTATCTGCATCCGAAAAAGAAAAAATATCTCAAAATGCTATACAAACAGCATCAGAATACTCTGACAGTAAGACTGCGGAAAACTATCTTCGCAATATTACAGGAACAATTTGAGCTTATAAATGAAAATTAATAATAGACGGCAGATCGGGCAGGAGGCGTGAATATGCGCGAAAATATTGTTTTATTCAGCCATAACAAGCATACTTTCATATTTAACGAGATTAAATATGCGGCGAAAATATATAAAAAAGTGTTGGTAGTTATGCCGACATCAGACGAAGTGGAATCTGTATGCAAAAAATATGACAATGTTTTTTTAATTCCTTTCAATACAAACCGTAACATAGTATCGTATATCTGCTCGTTATTATATATTGACAGGATAGTTTTTTTTGAAGTGTGCAGAGCGATAACAAAAAAAGCTGTTACAATAAACTATCTTAAAGATATGATGTATTTTTTGATGGCATACAGAGCAATAAATAAGGTGTACCGTTCGGAAATAAAACGGGAGCCGGGGAATTGGATCATGGTATCTATGTGGTTTTTTTGTACTGCATACGCCATTTCCCGCTTAAAAATGAAAGATCCAAAATTAAGAGCCGTTACATTGGCGCACGCATTTGAAATCGATGACTTACGAAATAAACAGATTGATTTTACCTGTAAAAAATTCTGCCACGAAAAACTGGATTATATTTCATTTATCAGTAAAGTTAAAATGGAAGAGTATATCGACAATCATGTGATCCCAAACGGATGGAAAAATGATATATTACATCTTGATTATTTAGGAGTGGAGAAAAAATACCAGGGGCTATGCCCATATTCAGATAATGAGCCATACCATATTATGACTTGCTGCAGATGCATTCCCTTGAAAAGACTGAATCTGCTTATCGAAGCATTGGCACTGATAAATGAATATCAAATAGTATGGACCCATTTTGGTGACGGGGAATTACTGGATGATTTAAAAAGACAGGCGAGTGATTTAGCGGATAATATCAAAGTTATCTGGATGGGAAATAAAACAAATGAGGAAATACATAAATATTATGTTTCTAATTGCATAGATATGACAATAAATTTGAGCACTACAGAAGGCGTACCTGTTGCACTGCTTGAAGCATTGGCCTATGGAGTCCCGATTATTGCTACGGATGTTGGCGGAAATTGTGAGATCGTTGATGAAAACACAGGGATACTTCTTGATAAAGATCCTACTCAGGAAAGTATAAAAAAGTCAATTATTCAGTTAATTGAGATGACTTCGATTGAGAAGGAAAATATGAAAAAAAATATTTTTGACAGGTATGAGCGTTTTTTTAATGCTGCAATTCTCAGAAATTCATTTTATACTGAAATCAGGTCGAATGAGGATGAAATATAAATGACTAAGGAAAGCAAGGATTATTCAGTCATAGATGTACTGTTAATCGCATATTTAACGAATATTTTTTATTTCACGGGTTTTTCATCTATCCAAAAACTAATTGTTTGGGGCATTATACTGCTGGGATTGTTGAAAAATATAAATAGTATATTTACTGTTTTTAAAGGTGAAAATTTTAAGAATACTACGTCAGTTATTACGATTTTTGTTTTTTGGGGAATAATTGTAGGGTTTACACCGATTTTTCATGGAACGATGGATTTTTCGTTTTTTTCTGTTTTTGTCAGCATAACTGCAAGTATTTTAAGTTTATTGCTGATACTGTGCAGATTTGTTCAACGAGGAACAAAAAATAAGTTGATTGAATTATTTATGGAAGTATATATATTGGGAATGTGTATCTATGTTTTTTCCACAGTAGCTGCATTACTTATCCCGCAATACAGAGAGTTTATTATTAATAATATTGATATGAGTGATTACAATAAAAGCATAATAATGCGCGAAAAATACCATACAAGGATCGGATTTGCCGGACTATCCGTTTATAATTCCGGGCTAAAATGTGTCATCGCAAATGCTTTTACGCTGTACTTCCTGCTGAAAAACATAATAGAAAAGAAAAAAACATCAAGGATGATAGTTTTATATTTAGTGACTTTATTGGGTGAATTTTTTTATTCCCGCACAAGTATAATTGTTTCTATGCTGCTTTTAGTTATATTTTGCGGATATCTTTTGTTTGTCGTTGACAAACTGAAAGCATTTGTAAAATATGCCTCAAGCGCATTGTTCGTTCTGTTTGTTATGTTTTTATTACTGCTTCAATATGCTGGAAATAATAAGAGCATTTCATGGATGTTTGAACCGATTCTAAATTATATCAACGGAAAAGGTTTTTCGGCAACATCGTTGACCATTATGAAAAGAATGGAAATAATGCCGTCCGTTTCAACATTTATTATCGGAGACGGTTATTTTCAATTAAATAACGGCAGATATTATATGAGTACCGATCTTGGGTATTTGAGAATGATTTTCTATTACGGGATAATAGGATTGTGTATAATGTTTCTTCTTCAAATAATAGCCTGCTTAACTATCAGAAAGAATAACCGGACACCGGAAATGTCATTACTGTGCCTGCTTTTGCTTTTGATATTTTTTGTTGAGGAAATCAAGGGAGAGGCAATGGCAGTAACTCTGCCCGTTGTAATGATTTTAAGTATAGCATCGACATATAAAGTTACTGCCGAAAAATAAATATGAGAGTGATGGAAAGATTTTGTGAATAATAAAACAATTATTTCAAATTTTATATGGCGTTTTTTGGAGAGATGCGGAGCACAGGGAGTAACACTTGTTGTTTCCATTATTCTTGCAAGAATACTTGACCCCTCCGAATATGGAACCATTGCATTGATAACAGTGTTTATAACGATTTTGCAAGTATTTGTCGACAGTGGTATGGGCAATGCATTGATTCAAAAAAAAGAGGCGGATGATTTGGATTTTTCAAGTGTTTTTTGGTTTAATCTGATTATGTGCATATGTTTGTATTTGCTTATGTACTTTTGTGCGCCGCTTATTGCTGGATTTTACAAGATGCCAGAACTTACACCCATTATCAGAGTATTGAGTTTGATATTGATAATCTCGGGTGTAAAAAATGTTCAGCAGGCTTATGTATGCCGAAATATGCTGTTTAAAAAATTTTTCTTTTCAACACTAGGCGGAACGATCGGAGCAGCTTTGGTTGGTATCATAATGGCATATTGTGGATTTGGAGTATGGGCTTTGGTTGCGCAAATGCTTTTCAACTCCTTCGTTGATACGGTTATACTATGGGTTACGGTTAAATGGAGACCTATATGGGCATTTTCCAAAGAACGCCTTAAGGTATTATTTTCATATGGCTGGAAATTACTTGTTTCGGCTCTTATTGATACAATTTATAAAGATGTTCGCCAGCTTATTATCGGTAAAATATACACCAAAGAAGATCTGGCTTTTTACAATCAAGGACAGAGATTTCCAAAACTGATTATAACAAATATCAATTCTTCAATCGACAGTGTATTGCTTCCGGTTATGTCTAGTGCACAAGATGATACAACCGCTATAAAACAAATGACCCGCCGTTCAATTATCACAAGTACTTATCTTATAATGCCTTTAATGGTTGGACTTGCGGTATGTGCAAAGCCGCTTGTATCGCTGATTCTGACTGAAAAATGGCTTTACTGTGTACCGTTTCTGAGAGTCTTTTGCGTTTCGTTTGCTTTCTATCCGATACACACGGCAAATTTAAATGCTATCAAAGCAATGGGGAAAAGCGGTTTGTTTCTGAAATTAGAGATTATCAAAAAAATCGTAAGCGTGACCGCTCTTGTAGCTACGATGTGGATCAGCCCTTTGGCAATGGCTTACAGTTTGCTTGCGACATCTGTTATAGGACAGCTCATAAACGCATGGCCGAACAAAAAAATGATGAATTACAGCTATTTGGAACAAGTGAAAGATATGCTTCCGCAAATATTGCTTTCACTCGGTATGGGCGTATTGGTTTATTGTATTCCCACGATTGGGGCAAGCAGTTTTGCAGACTTGTTTGTTCGGGTTTTTGTCGGTGTTCTTGTTTATTGGGGAGGTTCTAAACTGTTTAACATAGATGGTTATAAATACCTTTTAAATATGCTAAGTGGACTACTGAAAAGAAAAAACATAAGTAACCCGTAATGCGGAGAATAAATTTGCCTTAAAACGCAAACACTTAAGTTTCCCGAGATATTGAAATAAGGAGATTATGAATGCCTGATAAGATTTTAGTTACACGTTCCTCAATGCCCGAGTTCGAGGAGTATTGTGAAGAAATAAAAGAACTTTGGGACAGCCATTGGCTGACCAATATGGGTGTAAAACTCAAGCAATTTCAAGAAAAACTTGAAAAAATGCTTGAGATCCCATATGTTTCACTTTACACAAATGGTCATCTTGCCCTTGAGAATGTGCTTGCCGCAATGAATCTTCCGAAAGGCGGAGAAGTTATTACAAGCCCGTTTACATTTGCATCGACCACTCATGCAATCGTTCGTCAGAACTTGCAGCCCGTGTTCTGTGATATTGAGCCGACCTACTATACAATTGATGTCACAAAGATCGAATCACTGATTACCGATAAAACCTGTGCCATCGTACCCGTCCATGTATACGGCAACATCTGTAATATAGAAGAAATTGACGCATTATCGAGGAAATATGGCTTAAAAGTAATATATGATGCCGCTCATGCCTTCGGGGAAACATGTAAAGGGAAAAGTGTTGCTTGCTTCGGAGATGCTTCGATGTTCAGTTTCCACGCGACTAAAGTATTCAACACTATTGAAGGCGGTGCGGTGTGCTTCTCTGATGATGACCTTGTGCAGACGCTGAAAGACTTAAAAAACTTTGGTATAAGAGGACCGGAAACGGTAAAATTCATCGGAGGTAATGCAAAGATGAGTGAATTTCAGGCGGCAATGGGACTGTGCAATCTGCGGCACCTTGATGATGAAATTGCAAAAAGAAAGAATGTAGAAAAACGGTATCGTGAAAGGTTGTCGAATATTGAGGGAGTATTTTTGTGTCCATATCAACCTGATGTGCAGATGAACTACGCGTATTTTCCGGCTGTATTTGAACCGACGCTGTTTGGAGCTACGCGAAACGAGATATTTGATGCTTTGGCAGAAAACGGCATCGGCGCAAGAAAGTATTTTTATCCGCTGACTAACACATACGATTGTTTCCACGGAAAATTTGATGTAAGTCAGACCCCTGTTGCTCTCAAAATAAGCAAGCGTGTACTGACCTTGCCAATGTATGCCGATTTGCCGCTCAATGATGTTGACAGAATTTGTGATATTATTCTATCTGTCAGAAAATGAGATTATTATTAATACTGTTTTTTAGAGAGGAGTAATTGCATGATCATCGGTGCAAATCAACCGTATTTTTTGCCATACATTTCATATTGGCAGTTGATAAATGCTTCGGATGTATTTTTCGTAGGAGATAACTATGCTTACATAAAACGCGGCTGGATCAACCGAAACAGAATATTGTTTAACGGATGTCCTGAACTGTTTGGAATAGAGGTTGCCCGCGCAAGCTCATTTAGCCTGATCAATGAACTGAATATCGCGGAAATCAACAAGCGAAAAAAAATGAACAAACTTTATGAAGCATATCATAAAGCACCATATTATGATATAGGAGCACAAATTACAGAAGAAATATTGGACTGCAAAGAGAAAAATTTATCGAAATTTTTGATTTCATCTATCAAGACAATATGCAGTTATCTTGAAATAAACACCCCGATACGCTGTACGTCCGAACTTGAAGGAAATGACAGATTTAAACGTGAAGGACGCATATATGATATGTGCCATAGGCTCGGTGCGGATATGTACATCAATCCCATCGGCGGAAAAGAATTATACAATACTGATGAATTTGAAAAGGAAGGTATAAATCTTCGGTTTATCAATACGGGAGATATTAAATATAAGCAATTTGGGGATATATTTGTTGATAAATTGTCTATCATAGATGTTATTATGTTCAATTCAAAGGATGATATACGGGAAATGCTTGATAATTATACACTTATATTATAGAAGTACCCGAAGATAGGAGAACTGTATAGTTATGAAAAACAAATCATTAAACGGCAAACGGCTTGCTGTTTTTGGTGCGAATAATGTTATTGCCGAAGTGACAAGATTTGCCAATGAAAACGGAATTGTTTTGATTTCGGTAGGTAATGCCACGGATGCGTGCATGCACAAGGTATCACAGGAGCAATATTATATAGATTGCACAGATGAAGCTGCCGTAAAACAGTTATTTGCCGAAAAACATATCGACGGGCTGCTGTCTTGTTCAAGCGAAGCTGTTATAAGGCGTTCTATCGGATTCATCGAAGATATGAAACTAGGATTCTATTCTACTGTCCATCAATGGGATATTCTGATGAACAAACAGAATTTCAAGGAGTTTGCAAGTCGCTTTAATATCAGAAAAATCCCTGATTTTGACCCTGCATCGCCTAATGTGATTTTTCCTGTGATAGTTAAGCCAGTCGATAACGGCGGTTCATTCGGTATCAGTGTCTGTCATAATCGCCAGGAACTAGGCGAAGCGGTTAAATATGCAAAAGAAAACTCTCTTTGCGGGAATGTACTGTGCGAAAAATTTATAGAGGGAGATTATTTTCAATTTGAGATATGGAGGCAAAACGGCAAGTCATATTTTCCGTATACAAAAGAGCGAATTTTTTATGATGCCGTTGGGGATTCGCCGCAGCAGCCTTTTGCGGATATTTACCCTTCTTCATCCGATGATTTGATTGCACGAAAGTTGTATGCTCCTATGACCGCGATGTTTGATGAACTTGGTGTGGATAACGGATCCTGTATGTTCCAGGGAATAATCCAAAACGGTTATCCTTATATTATGGATACGGCTTTTCGTCTAAGCGGAGGTATGGATTTCAGAGTTGTGGAAAAGGACAAGGGTGTCGATCTTGTAGGCAGTCATATAGAATATGCCCTTACGGGGAAGTTCGGCGGTGATTTTTCGGAACTGAAAAAGCCGCTTAATATGTCTTATGCCACTTTATGTATCGGGCTGAAAAACGGAAAAATAGGTAAGATAAAAGGACTTGATAAAGTTTCGCAAATGCCGGTTGTATACAGCCTGTTTTCCTATTATGAGGAAGGCGATGAAATGAAGTATTCTGGACTCTTTCTTCAAGTATTGTGCAGGATCTTCCTGTGTGGAAAAGATATTGATACAGTAAAACGATATATAGCCGAAATAACACGAATGATCGAGGTTTATGACGAAAACGGGAATTCTATGCTTCGTGATTATCCTGTGCTCATATAGTATGGAGATAGCTTTTGTTAAAAAAGACACAGTGCGAAAAAACAAAAAGGAGGATGTGGACTGAAATGAAAATAGTCCCCACTAACGAATGAAAAATCTGATAAAAAACGGAATTAAATCACTGACTACACTTATCATCTCCGGAATGTTTTCTTTAGCGATACTATCTTTGTTTGTTTTGGTCTATGAGCATATCGGAGTTTTTGCTCCCAATCCATCGGGTGCGACCGATTATAAATGGGCTCCGCATCAATTGATGACAACTATGACCGAAGGCTTTGCATGGATGCAGTTTGATGAGAATGGATTTAACAACCCGAATAACAGCTTAAACAAAGGGGTCGATATACTTTTTATGGGCAACTCCCATATTGAAGGAACCCATATTGCAAAATCCGAGAATGCCGCCGCTCAATTAAGGAATTATTTACCGGACTTATCGGTATATAACATAGGTATCTCCAGTCATACCATTTATAAGAATGTCAGAAATCTGGAAAATGCCGTTGCCGAGTATGAACCATCAAAATATGTCATAATACAAACATCAACGTGCGAACTTTCGGACAGTCTGATAGAAGAAGCTTTACGCGGCTATTCTTCGGAAAAAAACACGTTCTATTCGGGTTTTCCTCTCTATATCCGAAAATATTGCCCCGCAGTGAAATCAATATATAGAAATATTCAGTTATGGCAAAACGCAGAGAACGAAAGTGAAACACCAAAGAACGAGACCGTAACATTAAGCAGGGAAGCTCTTGATCTGTTTTTGAAAAAAGTGAAAACAGACTGTGATAATTGCACACCGATAATTGTATTTAGTCCCAATATCACCTTAAATGAAAACGGGACTCTTGACATTTCAAGAAATGGTGTTGAAATGTTTGATGCAGCGTGCAAAGAGAATGGAATTCTGTTCGTCGATTTAAGTAATGACTTTGAACAGATATACAATAATAATAAAATTCTGCCTTACGGTTTTGCCAATACCGGGGTTGGATCGGGACACCTGAACAAGTACGGATGCAAATTGATGGCAGAACGCCTTGCGGAAGCAATAAAGGAGGATCAAAAGTAATGAGTCTGAATTCGTTTTCTTTTATTACTTGTTTTTTTGCGCTCCTTGGCATACAAGCTATTTTGCAGATCATTAGAAATCATATTTGTGAAAAACGTAAGAATATTTTATCAACTATCCAAATTATCATATTGTTTTTTGCAAGTATTGGTTTTATGGCTTTGGCTGATTACAGTTTCTGTATCTGCTTAATAATGCTTACAGCTGTAACATATATTTTAGCAATAAAAGCCGAGAAAACTCAGAAAAAGATATATGTGACTGTTGGAGCCTTTTTTGCGCTTTTGCTTTTAGGGTATTTCAAATACTGTGATTTCTTTGTTGGAAATATTATGAGATTTCTTGGTATGAGAACGGATCACTTTAATATTATTATACCGCTCGGCATATCATACTATACCTTTTCATCAATAAGCTATCTGGTGGATGTTGGCAGAAAAAAATATCCTGCGGAGCGTAATCCGTTGTATTTTGCTCTGTATATGTCATTTTTCCCAAAAATAACAGCCGGACCTATTGTTCGGGCAAATGATTTTCTTCCGCAGGTGCATGATTACAAAGGAATTCGTACAGAGAATTTTGAACATGGCATACAGATGTTCGTAATAGGCTTGTTTAAGAAAATGGTGCTTGCCGACCATTTGGCCGTTTTTGTAAATGATGTATTCTATGCACCGACAGCTTTTCATAGTATCACAATTCTGCTCGCGGTAATCAGCTGCACTCTACAGTTATACTTTGATTTCAGCGGATATTCGGATATGGCGATCGGCATTTCAAAAATTCTGGGTTTTGAGATCTGCAAAAACTTTAACCTTCCTTTGATTTCAAAATCCGTTTCGGAGTATTGGCGCAGATGGCATATTTCTTTGGGTACATGGTTTAAAGATTATTTGTTTTATCCGCTGTCGATCGGTCCTGCGGTTAAATTAAGAAAGAGATTGCTTGATTGGGGAGTTGAAAGGAAGAAAACCGCGATAATTGCAAATATGTTCTCTCTGATTTTAGTTTGGGTTGTGACAGGTCTTTGGCACGGCGCAGACATGACTTATATAATCTGGGGGTTGATCCAATTCGTTTTCATTTTTTATGATTCAATTAAAACACAAAAAAAGGCTCTGACGCTATGGCAAAAAATCAGGGGCTGGGTTGTTACGACCCTCGTAGTTTTATTTGGGATTGTTTTCTTCAGAGCCGCTAGCGTATCAAATGCTTTGCTTATATTCAAACTTCTGATAGTATGGCAGAACGGTATAGTTCATGCCTACACATGGACGTTTTTTTCACTTATTATTTTAATTATTGGCACAATTATTGCGTATTATCACTCGAAAAAACTTAAAGAAAGAGAAGTAAATTCCTTTTATTTTTTTGCAGATCTGCATACTGTCAGAGGACTGACACTTTTCTTCCTGATATGCGGATTGACAATTATCATGGGATATTACGGAAATACGGCCTTTGTTTATGGAAATTTTTAATCATACAAATATAATTAACAAAAGAAAGGATTGATAAATTATGAAAGAAAGAATTTTAAAACTTTGTTCGGAGGTACTTCCACAGATCGACTTTACCGCTTCCGATGCACTTGTAGATGATGGTATTCTCGATTCACTTTCCATTGTGACGCTTGTATCAGAGTTATCTATGGAATTTAATGTGAAATTTGATCTAGATCAGCTTGAACCCAAAAATCTTAACTCCATTGATGCAATAGTAGAAACGGTCAAGACTCTGCAAGGTTAAGATTCTCGTAAAGGATGTAATTAATATGGAAAAGAAAAGATTAACAATAATAGAGCATGTCGCTCTTTATGCAAAATCACAGCCTGATAAAAAGGCAGTATTAACACCAGACGGAAGTGTGACATACTTAGAACTCTTTGATTATGCCCGCGGATATGCCAAATATCTTCTTTCTTTTGGACTCAAAAAGGGCGATAAAGTTGTTCTCAGATCGAGGCAAACGATCGATTATGTAATTCAGTATCTCGGTATTCATCTTGCAGGCGGCATTGTTACTTCTCTTGAAAGGAATATTCCCGACAGCGGAATTATTGAGATTGCAAAAAAAATTAATGCAAATGCGATTATTACAGATAATACTAAAATGAAAGACCTTTACGCCGCGGCTTATATTCCATTAGGAGATGTACAAGCTGTAGCTAAAGAACATATCAATGACGATATTGAACTTAAATTTCCTGCGTTAAGCGATTCGGCGGATATTCTCTTTACAACAGGAACCACAGGTTCATCAAAGGGTGCGGAATTATTGCACGATACGATTCTCGCAACTGCCGAAAATCACATAATCGGATGCAAATATAAGCCCGATACCGTTATTGTTGTACCGGCTCCGTTGAATCATGCTGTTGCGATACGAAACGTATTTACTTCATTCGTGAACGGGAGTACGGTCTATATTCTTAATGGCATGACCAATGTTAAGTCGTTTTTTAATGCACTTGATTATTGCATCGGTTCGGTTGCGTGCTGTTTGCCTCCGGCAGCAATCAGAACATTATTTGCATTGACTAATGATCGTATAGGAGAATATAGGGATAAAATTGATTTTATTTTTTCCGCCTCGTCTCCGCTTTCCGAAGCAGATAAAAGAAAATTATGTTCTTTGCTGCCGAACACAAGGCTTTATAACTGCTATGGCTTTTCGGAAACTTCATTTATGTCCCTGTATGACTATAATGAGTATCCCGGAAAAGAAAATTGTATAGGGAAAACATTGCCTGGTATGAAGATAATTATTGTTGATGATGAACATCACGAGATACAGGCCACACGGGATAATCCGGGATTGATTGCCTGCAAAGGTGCAGTAAATATGAAGGCATATGTAAATGAACCTGTTCTTACGGCGGAAATACTTGAAAATGATACAATTTACACAAGTGACATCGGATATATTGATGATGAGGGGTTTGCCTATGTTATTGGACGTAAAGGAGATGTTATAAATGTCGGCGGTTTGAAAGTTGCTCCTGCCGAGGTTGAGTCGGCGGCATTAGAATACGATGGCATTGTGGATTGCATCTGTATTGCAGTAGCTGATAAGATCACAACAAACGCCTTAAAGCTTTTGGTTGTTATTAAGGAAGGAACAGAGTTAAATATCAAGTCTCTGAATACTTTTCTAGCCAAGTCTCTTGAAGCATATAAGATCCCAAGGTTTTATGAGGTAGTTGATAAGGTCGAGAGAACATTTAACGGAAAGATAAATAGGAAGTATTATAGATAGTTTTTCTTATATAGGATTAGTATAAGATTCTGGCTTGCCCACCGTTTCCTCATTGAATAAATCGTAAATTTCGTATAAGTCGATCGTGAAGGTGGGATAAGTCGTGAGGGAAGAATTAAAAGGAAAAGGCTTTTCTGACCGGGCAATTGAAAGTTGAAGGGGGAAGGAAGATGAGTGAGGTACTGGTTACTGTAGTATGCATAACATATAATCATGAATAATACATACGCGATGCTCTTGAAGGATTTCTCTCGCAGAAAACAGGTTTGCTGAAACAGAAAACGTTTTTGTAATCATTCAATATTCAAAGAGGTGAAAATATATGAAACTATACGCAAGTGAAGACGAGGCCTATCAGATCCGCACAGGCCGTGAGATTGTAGAGGCTTATCCCGAAATCTACAATCAGTGGATCATCCAAGACATTAAGAAGAAGTTGGAGGTACGTGCCAAAACCAGACCCGACATAGCGGGTGGCAGGAGCATAGAAGACATGTTTGCCATTGCTACCTACGACTACTGGATGTATGGTATCGATGCACCCGAGGAGTTCTCCCATGAGCAGTTAGGAGCTACCGACGAAAAGAAACGCCAGTACATCACCTTCCGAGGACGCTTCGACTACATATACCATCTGAACAAGAAAGAGGATATGCACCTGCTGCGCAACAAGTGGCATTCCTATCAGCTGCTAAAAGATGCCTACCGGCGCGAGGTCTTGTTGCTCGAAAGCGAGCAGGACTTCCCTGCCTTCGAAGCCTTCTGCCAGCGTCACCCTACGTTTGTGGTCAAGCCCGTCGGACTCGGCACGTCGATTGGCATCCGAAAGATAACCCTCACCGCAGGTGAATCTCTCCAGGAACTCTTCAACCAATTGTTTGCTGAAATAGCGGCAGCAAACAGCCATTATAACTGTGCTGTCGACAAGGGCGTGCTTGTGGAGGAACTGATTGAGCAGGGCGAGGAGATGGCTATGCTTCATCCTGCCAGTGTCAACAGCGTGCGGATGCTCACCATCAATCTGGGTGATGGCGACATCCGTCTATGGTATCCATTCATCCGCATCGGTGTGGGTGGCAATTTTCTTAGTGCAGCAGCAACCGGTAGCATTGTTGCAGGCATCAATGCGGGTACAGGCGTGGTGGAAACTACTGGTTTTGATAAGTTAGGTAAGACTACTGATGTGCATCCAGACACCCATTTCACGATTAAGGGGATCAAGATTCCTCGATGGGGTAAGCTCTGCCAGAAAGCCATCGAGATGTCCGAGCGTCTGCCTACCCTGCGCTACATCGGCTGGGATTTTGTCTATGACAAGGACGGAGAGTGGATTGTGATGGAGGGCAATGAAAATGGCGGAATCAGCAGTTCCCAGCTGATTCACCACAGAGGAATGCGTGAGGAGTTTGAACAACTCATCGACTACCATAATACCAAAGATTATTGGTGGCAAGGCAAATACCCTTCAAGATTCGAAAATATTAAATAGGAGGCATCATGTTTGAAATGAATATTCTTGGAGTCGGAGACATCATTGTAGCAAAGCGACTGCCCTCAAAAGGCTACTGCGGCTATGACGAGATAAAGCACTTGTTAGATAGCCATGATGCCTGTTTCGGCAATCTTGAAACGACTGTCCATGACAATGAGGGCTATCCGTCTGCATTCCCCGGCGGTGCGTATTCGATGGCCAATCCCGCCGTTCTTGACGACTTAAAGCAGCAGGGCTTTAACGTGCTGAGCATAGCCAACAACCATGCTCTTGATTATTGTCAAAAAGGACTGGAAGCCACCATCCGCCACCTGAAGGATGCGGGAATGACCTATGTAGGGGCAGGCAGAAATCTGGCCGAGGCATCTATTCCTAAATATGTGGAATGTCGGGAAGGAAGGGTCGCCTTTATTGGCGTAACCAGTTCTTACCATGATACGGACGCAGCCGGTCCTCAAGGCGGAATAGTGCCTGGGCGACCGGGCATTAACCCGCTCAGAAGAATTGAATATTATGAGGTGACGGAAGAAAACTTTCATGCCTTGAGCAAAGTTGCTGAAGAGACAGGCATGAACGATGGCTACAAATGGGCGATTGCCTACGGCTATAGAAAAGCCAGTGAGGTTTCACCAGCGTCTGAGCAAAGCGAAGAGCTCTTCCTACGGGAAATAAAGTTTGTAAAAGGCGGGTGCAACCGCAGGGTTAATCACCCGCATCCAGCCGACATGGAGAGAGTAAAAAACGCCATTCAGGAAGCAACTCTCCAGGCGGACTGTGTGGTGGTCAGCTTCCATTCCCATCAGATGAGCGGAAGTGCCGACAAACCGGCACCGTTTATCGTCGAGTTTTGTCACGCCTGTATTGATGCCGGCGCAAACGTTATATTCGGCCACGGTTCCCATGAGCTAAGGGGATTGGAAATATACAAGAATGCTCCCATTTTCTATGGTCTCAATACGTTCATCATGCATAATGAAATGCAAGAGGTGGAACCTTTCGAGTTTTATGAGCGGGTTGGTCAGGAACCGTCTAAATATGATTATGTGGGATTAGGGATGAATCTCAGAAGCAAGGGCGGCACACGTGGGCTCTGTGCCGATCGCAAGGCGTGGGAGTCCGTTGCGGCAAGTGTTTGCATGAAAGATCATGAAGTAAAGGAAGTGAGAGTCTGGCCCCTCTCTTTAGAATTTGAGAAAAGCAGAGCGCAGCGTGGCTGGCCGGTGCTGGATAAAACAGGAAAGATCCTCGACGATTTCTGCAAACTGTCAAATCATCAATACGGAACCCAGTTTGAGTTGGCGGATGGTTATGCCACAGTGAAAGTGAAAAGTGAAAAGTAAAGAGTGAAATATGAACAGATTTTTAGAGAACCAAGTACAAAGCGATTGCTGTGGGTGCTCTGCTTGTGTAGAAGTATGCCCTAAGAAGTGTCTTACTATGGGGAAAAATGATGATGGGTTTATCGTTCCCCTTATTAGCAACAATGATGCGTGTATAGAATGTGGCCTGTGTTCAAAGGTGTGCCCGATAGAAAACAAAGTGAAGATGAGCTATCGCAATAAGTATTATGGTGCATACAGTGACATTCCGGAGGATATCAATTTTAGTGCCTCTGGGGGCATTTTCCCGGTGCTGGCTCGTTGGGTTATTGAGCAGGGTGGCGTAGTATATGGCGCATATCTTGATGGCGAACACGACTTGTATCATATTAAAATAACCGAAGCTAAAGATATAAGGAAGCTTCAGAACTCGAAATACTTTCAAAGCGAAATAAGGACAGCATATAAGACATGCCAAGCAGACCTGCAGGAGGGTAGGCTCGTTTTGTTCACAGGTACTCCTTGTCAAGTGCAGGGATTGAAGTTGTTCTTAAAGAAAGACTATGAGAATCTTCTTACTGCCGATTTGATCTGTCATGGGGTGCCCAGTAAGAAAATGTTTGATGCGTATGTGACATTCCTGGAGAAAAAGCATAGAGGTAAACTGATAGACATTATTTTCCGGGATAAGAAGCGTAACGGATGGTCTCAAACCTTAAGATATACTATGGAATATCCGAACGGCAAACGGAAAGACTATTATTTACTCGGCAGGTTGTCGGAATATTTTGTTGCATTCCAAATCGGTGCAATTGAGAGAGAATCCTGCTATACTTGCCAATTCGCTTCAATGAACAGGCAGGGAGATATTTCTTTGGGTGATTTCTGGGGATATCATAAGAAACGACCGGACCTTAGGCACGACAAGGGCTTATCACTTATTATTTCAAATAGTGCTAAAGGAGAAAAGATTATTGATGGACTAAGAAATCATGGTGCCTGTTTTATAGAAGTGGACGAAGAGAGTGTAAAGGTCACTGGGAATAGAAATATTTATCTTCCCTTAAAACGACCAGAGATAAGAGACCATGTGTATGAAGAGTTGGAACAGCATGGCTTTGAGTATATTGCGAACATGTATTTTCGCAAGGCACATACATGGCAGAACAAGTTGAAGAATTTTCTGCCGCCAGTTATAGCCAATGCGTTCAAAAAAAATACACTATTATAACTTAAAATCAATCAAATTCTTTTGTAACTTGCTTTGAGGAATGGCAGAATCATTAAAAGATAAGACGGTAAAGGGCTTGCGCCATATCTAAGAAAGGTGAAAAGGTGAAAACGCATGGAAGAAAAACAATATAAATGGATGGTCTGCACAAGGTGTGTCACTTTCAACCAAGCACCCTATATCGAGGATGCCATGAATGGCTTCACGATGCAGCAGACCACATTTCCATTTGTCTGCACGATTATTGACGATGCCAGTACAGATGGCGAGCCGGAAGTCATCCGCCAATATCTGCAGGAACATTTCGACTTGGAAGACAAGTCTGTGGTACGTAACGAAGAAACAGACGACTATGTGCTTTGTTACGCCCGGCATAAGGAAAACAGAAATTGCCACTTTGCTGTGCTGTGGTTGAAATACAACCACTACAGCAGGTATAAGTCGATCATACCGTATAATGCAGCATGGAAGGAAAACTCGAAATACTATGCCCTATGCGAGGGCGATGATTACTGGACGAGTCCCCAAAAGCTACAGCGGCAGGTTCTGTTCCTTGAGCAGCATGACGATTATGCCATGTCGTACTCGCAAGCTACGGTTCGCAGCGGCGACAACATTGTCGGTCTTAGAAAGTTCAAGACATGCGACTTCGAGTCGATTGTCTGTTTCAACGGTATAACAACCTTAACCGTTTTGTTCAGGGAGGAACTGAGGAAACGGTTTGTGGATGAGATTAGACCGATAGCCCCCGGTGGTTGGCTGATGGGCGACTATCCTATATGGCTCTATCTGAGTCTGAAGGGCAAAATCCATTATATCGCAGAACCCTTAGGCGTTTATCGGCTGCAGCCAGAGAGTACTTCCCACAGCAAAGACTTCCAGAAATCACTCCGCTTTGCAGAAAGTGTCTGTCAGGTCAGACAGTTCTTCCTTCAGTATGCAGAGAGACTGACAGGAACACAAAACCCGCGACTGAGGAAAAAGGTGGCTGTCGAGAACATGAAAAGGATACTGTCGGTCTATTTCACATTTCATAAAATTAAAGAAGCAAAATCATACTTGAAGGAGCATAAAGGGGAGCTTTCCTTCCTTTCGCTTCTGCCCATGAGATTGCGAATCTTCAAACACAGCATGATGAAACGATGATAAAAAAGATAATATACATATTAACCCTGATCCATATACCGGAAAGGATGGTGATGTTTTGTAGTTGGAAGAATTAAGACGGCGCTTGCGGACATTGACAGAATCTGTGAAATCATTCGTTCAAGCGGAAAGAGAGGAAATCATGTCGGAACATAGTGAAATTGCAATGGAAAGTGTTCCAGTGCAAGCCTTAAAGCTGAGAGATTCCAACCTGGAACTTTTTCGAATTATAGCGATGCTGCTGATCATCGCTCACCATTTTGTTGTCAATTCAGGACTGATGGCGGCAGAGGGACCGATTTATAAAGATCCGTTTTCCTGGAGGTCCTTGTTTTTAATGGTGTTCGGCGCGTGGGGGAAAATCGGCATCAACTGCTTTGTGATGATAACCGGCTATTTCATGTGTACTTCAAAGATTACTGCGAAGAAATTCATGAAGCTGTTTCTTGAGGTTATGTTCTACAAAATTGTGATCTATTCGATATTTTGGCATATCGGTTATGAAGCCTTTACGCTTGCTGGGGTTCTGAAAGTGATGATCCCTATCAGAACCGTATCAAATTATTTTCTGAATGCTTTTCTTGCCCAGTCTCTTGAAGCATATAAGATCCCAAGGTTTTATGAGGTCGTTGATAAGGTTGAGAGAACATTTAACGGAAAGATAAATAGGAAGTATTATAAATAGTTTTTCTTATATTAATATCATTTGAGGAGTTTTCAATAGCAGTTGATGAAAATACATAGATTTTTACAATTTTCTATGCTTAATTTAACTATATTAGTATTTGCTTTAATGGTAAAATGTTTCTTGCAAGTTAACGTAGCGATTGCTTTTTTACAATTAGCAGTAGGCTATGGGAATTAAGGTTTTAGGCATGGTGAAAAGGGGATTTACGATGAGAAAGAAAATGATGAGAAGCTTTTTAAGCAGAGCTTACGTGGTTGCTGTTTCAGCAAGTGCAGTATTTGGAATGTCTGGCTGCGGTGAAAGTAAGGAGAATGTAACAACGCAGGTGGCTACAGAGGCTACCACAGAGGCGACTACCGAAAAGACAACTGAGGCAACAACAAAAGCCGCAGAGGTGGCCACAGAGGCGACAACCGAAGCAACTACAAAAGCCGCAGAGCCAGCTGCAGATGCCTCAGCAGAGTTTGACGGCGGTTTTACAGTTGATGGCACAGATCTTTTAGATGCAAATGGAAATACTTTTGTATTCAGAGGAATCAATTATCCTCATTCCTGGTATGCAGTTAAGGATGCAACTTCTCTTCCTGCAATCACAGA
>JAEEGF012394131.1_pt1 | contig 24794 bp, 20 predicted proteins | sample 9134171 | NCBI WGS metagenome assembly JAEEGF01 (sample SAMN16246542, study PRJNA631951) | gut metagenome | biome: gut microbiome; feature: rumen; material: AP-attached | host: Bos | place: Iran: Karaj | collected 2018-10 | reverse complement strand
ATTGTTGGGCTTATCTGAAGGAACGCGCGGAGGGCATGGCGCTGATGTCTCCCGAGGAGCTGGAGCAGTGGATCCGGGCGGAATACCTCTCCGTCGCGGGGAAGGCTTTGACCGATGAATACGGCGATTTTGCCGTCGTCGGACAGTTTGCCCACGGAGGCATGAGCTCCGGCGGTGTCGACAACCTGTGGTGGATCGATACGGGGATCCCACTGCTGAAAAGCAGGCTGGCCGCCCGCTGACCGGCTTCCCGGGGGTATCGCCCGCGTTTTGTCATGGCCGGCGTTCCGCAGCCATAGTCCGGGATCATCCCCTGGTCCTCCCAACGGATGCGCCGGGTTTTGCAAAGGAGGCTTCAGCGGGGCGGCCGGCAGCATTCACCCGGCCAGCGCCTCCCAGAAATCCGCGCCCAGGCGGACGTCTGCGCGTCCGCTGCCGTACATGCCTTCCGCCGCGAAGGAGATCTCATAGATATTCCCCACAGGAAGTCCGGCTTCCTCCCACGCCCGGAAATGATCCGTGACGCGGATGGTCCCTTCGGTCGCGGGGGTGCGCCGCACGCTCCAGTACTGCATGAACGTCGCGTTTTCCGTTCCCAGGGCGTTGGGCTTGTTTTTCCGCAGGGAGGAATACAGGTCGTATTCGACGCCGCCGATGGTACAGCTGCCGAGGGCGGTGAGGATCTCCAGCTCGCCGGGGCGGGATTTCCCCCAGTTTTCGATGATATAGTATTCGGCCAGGGGCTCCGTCATCCAGCCGTAGGCGCCCAGATAGGAATCGCCCTCCGCCTCATAATCGGCTTCATAGCGCAGATCGATCACGCCGAAGGAGGACGCGGTACGGTCCGTATAGAATTTCCGGCCGATCCGAAAGACGGCGTCGTGGGTGTCCGCCCACCGGCATTCAAACCTCCCGGTGTCATATACGACCATTTCTGCTTCGCCCTCATCCTTCCAGAGCTCATAGCCGATCTCCTTCAGGGTCCCGATCGTATTCTCCGTAACGGTGACGGTGTGCGGTACGGCGTTTTGTTTTACAAGAACGTACCCGATCAGCAGGCAGAGGACGATGCAGAGTGCCGCCGTCAGGCAAAGGGCAAGGCGTTTTTTCGTACGGCGCAATTTCTATCCCTCAGTTACGCAGTTTTGTTGTATCCTTGCCGTCAGCATACATTCGAAACCGGCATCCGTCAAGCGCTTCCTCCGTTTTTCCCTCGCTTCTTCCGGCGCCCGCGCGGCTTATCTTCCGAACTGCCGTTTTTCCGCCCGTTCCGGTCCGAATATCCGGCGCAGCAATAGTTTTCCCATGAGCCTGAAACCCTTCGCAAAAAACAGGGAAAACCCCCGGAAATCGGGGGTTTTCCTTACATCGCCTTGCCCTCCGGGGCGGCGTCCTGATATGGTGCCGGCGGCGGGGGTCGAACCCGCACGGGTGATTAGCCCAACGGATTTTGAGTCCGTCACGTCTGCCAATTCCATCACGCCGGCATGTGCTTCACATATTACAATAACTTTTTCCCGATTGCAAGCACTATTTCCGCACAGAATGGGTCCCCGGCAAAAATGCCGGGGACCCACTTTGCCGTTTGCGAAATCCCGGTCAAAGCCGCGCCATTACATGGGATTGGCCTTGATGTACTCCAGCTCGTCGTCCATATCGGAGCCGAGGAACCAGAATTCGGGCTTCTCTTCCTTGCCGGCAGCCTTGTCTGCCAGGGCCTGCTTCACCTTGTCGGGGGTGGCGGGCAGCTGGTAGATGCGGACGCCGCAGGCATTCTTGATGGCGTTGATGACCGCCATGTGGCCGGAGGACTGGAAGCACTCGGAGCAGCCGCAGGAGCCGTTGGGTCCGTTGGGCCGCGGATTCTCGATATAGATCACATTGTAATCGTCGGGGATCATATCGATGGTGGGCACGCCGGCGCCCGCCAGGGTGCTGGTCTTCTTGTCGGCCAGGTAGTTCTCGCTGAGGGCGAAGCCGATGGAGTGGCTCAGGCCGCCGTAGGCCTGGCCGTCCACAGCCAGCCGGTTGCCGATGACGCCCACGTCCGCCACGGTGGTCCAGCGCTTGACCTGGGTCTTGCCGGTGGCGGTGTCCACTTCCACCAGGCAGGTGTTGACGTTATACATATAGGTGGGGTTCTTCTCGCCCATGCCGGTGTTGGGATCCAGTCCGGGAGGCAGGCCGATGTTGAACTGGTCATAGTGACCGATATACTTGACGGGGATGTTCTCAGCGACCATCTCGTCATAGGTGCGCCAGCTGCCGTCGGGCTTCTTCATGGCCTCCATCAGCTGCTTGGCAGCGTCGATGATGGCGTTGCCGCCCATGTAGTGGCAGCGGGAAGCGGCGGCGAGGCCGGTGTCGGGGCAGGTCTTGGTGTCGTTCATCACCAGATGGACCTGATCGGGCCGGATGCCCAGAGGAGACAGGGCCTTGACGGTGTGGGTCAGGGAGCCGATGTCGCCGCCCTGGCCGACGTCCTCCCAGGTGTCGTAGCAGGTGATGCCGCCGTCGGGCCGCAGCTCCAGCGCCACTTCCGCCTGGTCGAACATGCCGATGGTGATGAGGAAGCCGCCCATGGAAATGCCGACGCCCATGGCCTTGCCGGCAGCCTTGCCTTCCTCTGCTTCCTTCTTATACTTGTCGTAGTAGGGCTTGATGACCTCCAGCATGTGGGGATAGGGATAATCCTGATAAGGCATGCTGTTGATGGTCAGGTCGCCGGGACGGGCCGCATTCTTGTAGCGGAACTCCCAGGGATCCATGCCGCAGGCCTCGGCCGCCATGTCGATGAGGGCCTCGGTGGTGGTGTAGATCTGGGGGGCGCCGAAGCCGCGGTAGGCGGCGTTGAAGCCCTGGTTGGTGGCGACGCCGCGGGCCAGGCCGCGGAACGCGGGGATATTGTAGCCATGGAAGCCCACGGACACCAGGTTGTTGAAGATCTTGCCGGCCACCACGCCGTAAGCGCCGTGGTCCAGGCCCACGTCGTACTCGGCGGCCAGGATCTTGCCGTCCTTGTCCACGGCCAGGCGGCCGTTGGTGTAGGTGGCGCTGCGCTTGCCGGACATATGCTGGAATTCATCCCAGCTGAGGGTCATGCTGCAGGGCATATCCAGGTTCTGCACGGCGGTGACCACCAGGGCGAAGGTGTTGGCGGTGACGGCATAGCCGAAGGAGCCGCCCACGGTGTTCATGATGATGCGGATCTTGTCCTTGGGGATGCCGCAGCCCTGCTCGATGCCCTCCTGGGCCTCGGTGAGGGCCTGGGCCTTGCACTGCACGGTCATCATGCCGTCCACGCCCCAGTAGGCCTGCACGGTGTCGGGCTCGATGGGCAGATGGGGCTCATGCTGGCTGTGGAAGGCGCCTTCCACCACGATGGGCGCATCCTCGATGATCTCGGGCGCGTCGCCCTTGTAGCAGGGCTGCTCCATATAGAAGTTGGGCACGTTCTTGTGGAGCTGGATGGCGGTGGGCATGGCAGCCTCGGGCAGGGTCATGTAGGCGGGCAGGACCTCCAGGGTCTGCTTGACCTTCTTGGCAGCCTCCCGGGCATGATCCCGGGTGTCGGCGCAGACCAGGGCCACCACGTCGCCCATGCGGCAGAGCTTTTCGCCGCAGATGATGGGGAACTCGGTGAGGCCGCTGCCCTTCTGCCGGGGCACCACGGCGGGGAAGTCGATGTTGTTGGTGCCCTTCACATCCTTGGCGGTCAGGACCTTGATGACGCCGGGCATCTTCTCGGCTTCGCTCACGTCGATGTCGATGATCTTCGCATGGGGGGCTTCGCCCAGGACGGGAGCCAGATAAGCAACGCCTTCGGGCATCTTCAGGGCGATGTCGTCGCCGTAATCCGCAAGGCCGGTGGCCTTGGCCAGGGCGGTGGGCCTGGGCATCTTGGAGCCGTAGACGTCCTCACCCTGATACTTGTAGGTGATGTCGTCCATGGTCTTCTCGCCGCGCATGACGGCGGCGGCTTCCATGACGGAGTCCACGATGGGCTTGTAGCCCGTGCAGCGGCAGACATTGTGGTTAGCACGGAACCAGTCGCGCACTTCCTCGCGGGTGGGGTTGGGGTTCGTGAGCAGCAGCCCGTAGGCGGAGACGATGAAGCCGGGGGTGCAGAAGCCGCACTGGATGCCGCCGTAGGTGATCCACGCCTGCTGCAGGGGGTGCAGCCTGCCGGGGGCGCCGATCCCTTCGATGGTGAGGATGCTGCTGTTTTCGGGGATGGAAGCGATCTTCTTGGTGCAGGAGCGGACCGGCTTGCCGTCGATCAGCACGGTGCAGGCGCCGCAGACGCCGATGCCGCAGCCGACCTTCACGCCGGTGAGGCCCATCCGCCGCAGGACGGTGGAGAGCTTGTCCTTTTCGGGATCGACGATCACGAAACGATTCACGCCGTTGATCTCGAAAGCCATTCTGGTGAGTTTAGCCAAACGTATCATCCTTTCCTATGAGAATGGGTAGTCACAGTAATCCTTTTGCCATTATAACAGCCGCCCGTCCAATTCTCAAGTGTTTCCTTTTCAGATAATTGACTTTTATTTCCCGGCCATCTACAATATAGCCCAATCAAACCGACACATGGGAGAAGCCATATGAACGGAAACGAACTGCTCCGGCCCGGCGGAGAGAAACGCGGGGGGCTGGACGCCTCCCTCGCCGCGGAGGACCTGGAGCTGACGCGCCTGAGCCAGCTGCTCTTTCCCGGCCTCGGCGCGGAGGAAGCCCTGGATTTCGCCTTCGGCCTGCTGACGGACGACGGGGAGACCATACGCCTGCGGCAGGAGATCCTGGGGGACCTGCTGGACCACCCGGCCCTGCGGGAGACTATGGAGAAGCTGAGAAGCATCCTGGAGGAACTGGAGACCTGCAGCCGGGGCGTGCGGGACAACCTGACCGGCATGAAGGTCAGCCGTCTCGACGCCGCCGTGGACGGGCTGAAAAAGGCGGTGCTGAAGCTGGAGAAGAACCTCTCCCAGCAGGGGGCGGACATTCTGGAGGAGAACGCCGCCGACAACCGCTATGCCCAGCTATTGCGCTTCACCCATTTCCGCCGCCGCCTCACGGCCCTCTACGCCGAAGCCATCGGCCTGCTGCGGAGCAGCACCCGGGGCGAGAAATTCGCCAGCGCCTCCCTCCGGGCCCTGGGAGAGTGGGCGGAAGCCTGCTACGAAAAGGACAGGGTGGCAGAGACGGAAAAGGCCCTCCGGGACCTGGACGCGGAATGGAAGGGCGTCAGTGCCTTCGCCGTGGACGTCTGTCTGGACGCCCGGCGGAATGTGGTGGGCCTGGAGATGGCGGAGGTGCGCCAGATGCCCTACGCCCGCCCCGGCATGCTGGAGGCGGCGGGCGGTGGGGAAGAGCGCAGCGGCGTCACTTCCCTGCTCCAGTTCCCCCAGACCGGCACCGGCACTCTCTTTCAGGAATACCTCCTCTCCGAGGTGGGCTATGAGGTCCGCAGCAAGCTGACCAGGCTGCGGGAAAGCCTCACGAAGCTCCCCGTCAGCGGCATTGAGGAGCTGCTGACCCTGCGGGACGCCCTGCGCTTTTACACCGGGGCCGCCGCCTTCGCGGAAAAGCTGCGCAGCCGGGGCGTGCCCCTCTGCGCGCCAAGCCTCACGGAGGAGGAGACCTTCCGTTTCCGGGAGGCCATGCTGCCGGAACAGAGCTGCACCGGCGCGCTGCCGGTGCCCAATGACCTGACGCTCAGCAAGGGCGGCAGCATCCTCATGACGGGACCAAACTCATCCGGCAAGACCTGCTGCCTCATCATGGCGGGCCAGTTCCTTTTCCTGGGGCAGCTGGGCTGCCTGCTGCCCGCAAAGGAGGCTTCCTTCTCCCCCCGGGACCGGCTGCTGACCCTCTTTGCCGCCGGGGAGAGCGAGACGGGAGAGGACAGCCGCATGGGGCTGGAGGTGCAGCGTCTGGGACTGCTCCAGGAGCACATGACGGACCGCAGCATCTTCTTTTTCAACGAGCCCATGACCAGCACCAGCGCTGCGGAGGGCGGGCAGATCTGCGTGGACCTGCTGGCGGACCTGGCCGCGAAGGGGGTCCCCTCCCTGCTGGTGACCCATTTCAACCATATCTGGCCCCAGCTCCGGGAACGCTTCGTGGCCCTGGGCGCTTCGGAGAAGCTGCAAAGCCTGGTGATGACCTCGGAGGAGACGGAGGATGGTCTCCGCTACCTCTACAAATTGAAGGAAGCGCCTCCGCCGCCTTCCAGCCACGCCCGGGCCGTGGTAGCCGCCAAGGGCGTCACCCTGGAGGCCATGGTGGAAGCTCTGAGCCGGAGGGGGCTGGATATGCGCGCCGGTGACCCGGGCTGGGACAAGGTCCGGCAGGGCGCGGTCTGAGGGAGGAACAACAGATGGCTTGTTTGCTTTATCCCGCCGGGAAGATGCCGGCGGCATCCCCCTTCCCCGCCCAGACCATCGAGGACCTGCAGCTGGGGCGGCTGGCGAAGGCCATGTCCCCCTCGGACTATTATAGGCTTACCCCGGAGGAGCTATGCGCCCTCTTTACCGGCGACGAGGAGGTGCTCCGCCACCGGCAGGCGGTTTTCCGGGATGTTCTGCGCTTCCCGGAGCTGGAAAGCGCCATGGAAAAGCTGCTGGACAGTCTGGACGGTTGGGAGAGCCGGGGCGGCAGCCGCCGGGGCGGCGCGGACGCCTTCGCCGTGGGCTTCTCTCTGGACGAATTCACCTGGCTGGACGGGTATCTGAAAAAGATCGACGCCGCCTGGCGGGAATTTGACCGCATCCCCGTGGAGAGCGCGGGCTTCCGGGCTCTGCAGGGGCTGCTGAACGAGCTGCGCAATTCCAAGCGGTATCAGGACGCGGCCTCGGATTTCAAGGAGCTGTGTCCCGGCTTCTCTGCCCCTGCCCGGATGCGCCTGGGCTATAATCTGGACAATGAACTGAAACCCAGCAGGCTGAAGCTGCTGGCGATGGAGCCTCCCGAGGAGGGGACGAGATCCAAAAGCGCCCAGAAGCGGAAGATGATGCTGACCCAGCGGGCCGTGGAGACGGACGCCATGCTGCTGCAGCGCGTCAGCGCCCAGGCCTCCCAGGACATCAACACCTTCGTCATCCGGGAGACGGCGGCCCTCCGGGGGCTTCGGAAGGAACTGATCGTCTGCCTGGCGGTGCGGAAGCTCACCCGGAGCTGGGAGGAAGCGGGACTTCCGGCCTGCTTCCCGGAGCTGCGGCCCCCGGAGGAGAAGACTTTCCGTGCCAAGGGGCTTTTCGACCCGCTGCTGCTCATTTCCGATAAGGAGCTGGTGGTCTCCAACGACGCGGAGCTGCGGCAGGGCGGGGAGCTGCTGATCCTCACCGGGGCCAATCAGGGGGGCAAGACCGTGTTCCTCCTGAGCATGGGCCTGGGCCAGTGGCTGGCCCAGCTGGGCTTCCCCGTGCCTGCGGCGGAGGCCGCTGTCAGCCCGGCGGAAAACATCCTCACCATCTTCGCCCCCAACGGGCAGCGCTACGGGCGCAAGGGCCTGCTGGCGGAGGAGGCGGGGCGCATCGCTTCCGCCATGGAAAACCTGACGGCGGGCAGCATGGTGCTCTTCAACGAGCCCCTCACCAGCACCGGGCCGGAGGAGACCAAGGCCATCAGCGCCGAGGTCATCGCCGTCTGCATGGCGGCGGGGGCGAGGGGCGTCTGGGTCACCCACGTATACGAGCTGGCCTCCCACCGGGCCAGCCTGGAGGAGGCCCTGCCCTGGGGCAGCCGCCTGGGTTCCCTGCGGATCGTGCTGGAGGAGGTGGGCGGCGAAACGCGCTTTACCTACCGGGTAGAGCGGGGCGAGCCCAAGGGGTACAGCCACGCGGAGGACGCTTTGCGCCGGGGCGGGATACATTTGAGTGATGTGCCCGCTTCGCGGGCGTGATGCTTCGCTGCGCGAAATGATGTGCGGCTTTCGCCGCGTGATGTTTCGCCCGTTGGGCGAAGTTGCACTATTCCCTTCGGGGACATAATCAGAGACGAATAGGGGACAGCGGATGCACAAAGCCATAATATTCGACCTTGACGGGACGCTTTGGGACGCAACGGGTTGCTCTGTTGATATTTGGAACCGCGTTTTTGACAAGCACAAAGAAGTGAGTATCAAAATGACGCAGGAGATTTCTTCCAGCCTGATGGGAAAGACCATGCCCGAGATCGGCGAAGACCTTTTTCCGGAAATGGATGAAAAGGCGAGGATGGAGATCGTTGATGAGTTTGGCGACGAAGAGGTCATCTATCTGCGTGAGCATGGCGCCAGGGTCTATGATGGTATGGAAGAAACTCTGAAGACACTGATCAAGGATTACGATCTCTATATCGTCAGCAACTGCCAGGACGGGTATGTGCCTGCTTTTATGCATGCGCACGGCGTGGACAAATACATTACAGATATCGAGATGTCGGGCAGGACAGGAATGGATAAGGGACGGAATATCTGTCTGCTGATGGGACGCAACGGCATCACGGATGCTGTCTATGTCGGCGACACGGAAGGCGATGAAAAAGCTGCGCGTTATGCAAAGATACCTTTTATATGGGCAGCGTACGGATTCGGAAAGCAAACGCACCTGATGACAGCATCACGGTCATCACAGACCTCCCGGCCTGCCTGAAAAAACTGATGAATAAAGGGTAATGGATATTGTGAACAGAACTGAGAAAGGGGAAAGAATGATGAAAGTACTTCTGATCAATGGCAGCCCACACGTGAACGGCTGTACTGCGACTGCACTGAAGGAAATGGAGACCGTTTTTTCAGCGGAAGGAGTCGAAACTGAATGGATCCAGGCAGGGAATGTCCCGATCCGGGGATGCCTTGGCTGCAGGGCATGTGTGAAGCTGGGGAAATGCGTGTTTGACGATCTGGTAAACGAGACCGCACCGAAGTTCCAGAATGCAGATGGCATTGTGGTCGGGAGCCCTGTATATTTTGCTTCGCCCAATGGGAACTTGCTTTCTTTCCTGGACAGACTCTTCTACAGCACTTCCTTTTCAAAACATATGAAAGTCGGTGCAGCAGTGGCCAGCTGCAGGCGCGGTGGCAATACTGCAACTTTCGATGTGCTGAATAAATATTTCACGATCACCGGCATGCCAGTCGCGTCCAGTACCTACTGGAACCAGATCCACGGCTTTACGGCAGAGGACGCGAAGAAAGACCTGGAAGGCCTGCAGACGATGCGTAACCTCGCGCGGAACATGGTATTCCTCATGCGCGCTATCGCAAAAGAAAAGGCAGTCAGCGGCCTGCCTGAACAGGAACGCCAGTATTTCACGAGCTTCCCGGATGGAAAATAAAACTGATCTATAATATTGGCATAGGAAAAACCCGGGCTTCATGATGAAAACCCGGGTTTTATATACCTGTTTCTATATTCAGATTATCAAGCCAGGCCGGGGAACAGCCACAGAAGCAGTGCGACTACGATCGTGCCTGTGACCGTTGCTAGTGTTGTCGTGACAAAGATGGCGGGATATGCCTCGCGCATCGGGGTGTCGGCATGGCTTGTTGTCATCAGAATCGTTCCTGAGTGCGGAAGAGAATCCAGAGTGGTCGCTGCAAAGGAACCGATACGATGCATCGCTGCCAGGGAGATCAGGCCGCTGCTCTGGACAACGGGCATGATGATAGGCAGGACGATCTGCTGGCCAGTGGCGGAACCGCCGGTAAGCATGCACAGGAAAGCAATCGCGATGATGCAGAACAGGATCGGATGGATCTCCATGCTCAGCAGCATCTCTACGATTTTCGAAAACGCATCGGTCTTCTGTACAATAGACGCAAACGCGAATACAGCGCCGATTGAGCCGACAGGCGTCAGCGAGGCAACGAAGCCTTCGTTGATGGTGCGGCGGAACTTGCCTCTGGGAATGTAGCGGAAGAACAGCACCGCAGAACAAAACGCAGCTGCGAACATCGCGAACACGATGGGCAGATGAACCACATTGAACAGGACAAACAGTACAGCCAGCGGTATGAGGGAAATCAGCGCGTTGGGTTCCTCTTTGTCTTCACGCGGCAGATGATCGAAGGGCCCCATTCGGAATACTTCACCTTTGCTGCAGGCCCTGCGGATCATGACATTCAGTACCAGAACCATTACGATCAGTTCGACGATCATGGCAATGATACCAGGGACCAGTCCCGAAGTGGAAGATGTTCCAAGGATCGTCATGGGAATGACATTGGGCGTCTGCGGAGAACCGGGGCCGGTCAGAGCAAACGTACAGCATCCGCCGAGGATGACGCCCGGAATAAAACGCTTCGGGATCCCGCACCGCTGAAACACAGACAGACCGATGGGATAGATCGTGATAATCACGATCGCTGCATTGATACCGCCATAGCAGATCAGCGCGGAGGCCAGGATCACGACGATCACGCCAAGGATCCTGCGGCGGTTTTCAGGCATATCATCCTTCATGATCAGGTTGCAGACCGCAGTAGAGATGCTAACGGCTGCACCGCTGACCGCATACAGGTTCGCCATAACGGAACCGAAGATGAACAGCGGAAACAGGCTCGTGAAGATCGCACCGATGCTGCCGAAATAAACGCTTGTGACGGTCTCGGTCAGCGGAAGTCCTGCGAACAGGATCACGACGACAGCTCCCAGAAAACTGGCCAGGTAGACAGACCAGGCTTTGAACGTGAAGCCGATGAGAACAGCAAAACCGAGGATAATGCCGATAATCTGCAATGTCATTTTGTAATGATGCTCTCTTTCAATGTCCCCTCCCGGAAAGCGGGAGGGGACATATTAGTTGATTGGGAACAAGTGGAAGAATTACTTCGCCTGTACCTTCTTGATGCCGGTGAAGCCCAGCACGGCGCAGATGACCATCAGCACCATCATGGCGATGAAAGCACCGCTGTAGGAGCCGGTCTTGTCATACACGAAGTTCAGAATGGGGGAGCCGATGAAGGCACCAATGCAGATCATGGACTGGATAAGGCCGACGAAGGAAGCGGAATCCTTCTTGCCGAACGCGGAAAGGACCATTGCGCCGCTCAGAACCTTGGGGAACATGAACGCAAGACCCATCATGACGCACACGGCGATCATCAGACCGGAAGTGGGTACGGTGAAGGCCATGATGGCCAGGGCGGCGATGAAGATCACGATCAGGACGAGCATGGTCAGGCGGCAGCCCAGGAAGTCAGCGACCAGACCGCCGGGGATCATGGTGATGGCGTTGATCAGGAAGACCAGGCCAAAGATGGTGCCGATCAGGGTGGTGTCAAAGCCTAGGTCGCGCATATACACGTTCAGGTTCTGATAGGTGGCATAGAAGCACAGGCCAAACAGAAGGAACACGCCCATGATGGCATAGAAATTATAGGTCTTCATGGCTTCCTTCATGGTCACGCCTTCGACCTCGACAGGAGCCTTGGTGTTCTTGACAGCCTCAGCAGCCTTTTCATCAGACCAGCAGGGCTTGATGCCGAGCTTGGCAGGGTCAAGACGGAGCAGGGCACGGACGATTACGGTCACGATCAGCATACCGATGGCGATGGTGCGCAGAGCGCTCACATAGCCGTTGCCGCTGATCAGGCCGCCGACCCAGCGACTGCCCAGGGTGCCTACCAAAGCGCCGATCGTCATGGAGACTGCAAGCAGGGTGGCCTGGCCCTTGGCGAACCACTTGTTGAACAGGGTGATGGTGATGGCGGAAGAGAAGAACGCAGCGCACAGACCGGTCAGGAAAGCACCGATGTAGAACACGACGATGTTCTGCGCGGTGGAGTAGATCAGGAAGCCGCAGACCAGGCCGAGGCCGCCGATGATCGGAACGTTCTCACTGCCGATCAGCTTGTTGATCTTGCCGAAGAAGGTCAGATACACAGCGCTGCTCAGCGCATGGATGGAGAACACGAGGGAGAAAGCAGTACGGGAAATATCAGGATACTTCTCGAGCACGGGAGCCATGAACTGGCTGACCTGGCTGTAGCTGCAGGCATAATAGGCGTTCATGATGGCGGTTGCCAGGAAAATCATCCACGCCCAGTGGAACTTGAAACCCTTTTTCATAGTTACTTGAGCTCATCTTAATCTTACGTATAGAAGTCCTGCTTCAGCTGCAGATAAGCGATTTCGTCAGCAGTCAGGCGCAGAGTGTTCATGGTGTTGATGCAGTCATCCAGTTCCCACAGATTCTGGGGGCCGATCTGGGCCGCCAGAGGCAGATCCTGGGACAGCACGTAGGACAGGGCGATGTTGGTGCCGCTGCAGCCATGAACCTTGGCCAGTTCAAGAGCACGGTCACGGCGCTTGAAGTTCTCTTCGGTCAGGAAGGATTCCTTGGTAGCCATGGGGGCCTTCTCGGGATCATAAGCGGGCAGGAGCGGGTCTACGAAGAAACCGGCACCCTGGGAAGCCCAGGCGAACAGAGCAATATCATGCTCCTTGTGCCATTGTGCATACTCATCATCCGCATACCAGGTTCCGGGCCAGCGGTTGTACTTCGCATGGACCAGGCTGTATTCGGGAGAAGAGACGGACGGGCCGCGGTAGTTCATGCGCTTGCAGTACTCCATGGCTTCCTGCAGACGGGACGGCTGCCAGCTGCTGACACCGAATGCCTTGAAGTAGCCGGCAATGCGCAGCTCTTCGAGCTTGTCCATCAGTTCCGGAACGGGAACATGGGGATCGTCACGGTGGATCAGATAAAGATCGAAATAATCCACGCCGACGCGGTCCAGACTGTACATCAGGTCTTCCTGAATGAAGGTGGGGCTGACACGAACGAATTCCTCGTGCAGACGGCCCTTGCGGTCGATCAGGCAGTTGCAGCATTTATCGGAAATCATGATGTCTTCGCGCTTTACGCGGGTGGAACGCAGCCAGCGATCCAGAATTTCTTCGCTCTTAGCAATACCATTGCCCTTGCCGTAGTAACGGCCGGTGTCAATCATGGTGCCGCCGCGCTCGACGTAAAGATCCATCATCTTGTGTGCTTCGGCCTCAGCATCCAGCGAGAACCAAGCAGTGCCAAAGATCAGGCGAGGTACGGGCTTGTCCAATCCTCTGACATTGATATATTCCATAGAAATACACCTTTCCCCGGCTGAGTTTTTGGCTTATTCAGCCCCTGCCGGATTTGCGCTAAAAGGATAACACTTTGAAATAGATAATTTCAATACGATTTCAAGAATTTCAAGATGAACAAAAATTAACGTCAATATGCACAAAAGTATCCGTGAATTAGTGTGCAAATTATTAAATAAATACTGAAATACTGATTTCAAGGAAAGCGGAATAATGGAATATATAGATAAATTTGCATCTTTTGAAATAAATTTCAGAAAAACTCTTGCAAGTTGTAACATATGTGCTATAATGCTGACGAATTTTGCAGAGGGGAAATGGAAATGTCACTTACTCAGAAAGAGATCGCGGCACGCGCGGGCGTGTCATGTGCTACGGTGTCGCGTGTGCTGAACGCCCCGGAGAAGGTGCGACCACAGCTGGCGAACCTGGTCTACAAAACGATGCAGGAAATGGGCTTTGAGATCAGCGGATCCGAGATCCGCCAGGTCCAGCAGGCTTATAATGTGCTGGTCGTGGTCAGCGATATGTCATATTCCTTGTATTCGAGCTTTTTAGTGGGCATTTCACAGATGTGCAACGCTCACGGACTGAACCTTGTGGTCTGTAACAGCGGAAGGGATCTTTTTGTAGAGCAGCGCGCTATCGACATGGCATGCCGCGGGGGATATGTAGGCATCATTTTCGTGACTGCCGAGAATACACAGCCTTATCGCGATATGGTCCGTCAGATCAGGATTCCTGTTGTGTTCCTGAACCGTAAGATCGAGGGTACAGAGCATGACTCAGTACTGCTTTCGCATTTTGAAACGGCGTGTCTGGCTGTGCGCCGCCTTCTTGATACAGGTCACAGGCACATCGCCATGCTTTCTACGACCGAGGAAAGTATCAATACACGGTCGGAAAAAGCAGGATACATTGATACCCTGCTGCACAGCGGCCTTGTAACTTATCCGCAGGCGGAGAGCAGTATCTTCTATCATCCCAATTCATATGAAGGCGGCCAGGAATTTGCGGGAAGATTTCTGGAAGAGCGGATGAAGTATGATGCGGTCTATGTGATCAGCAGCGAACAGGCTGTGGGACTGATCGACGGTTTTCTGCAGCGGCTGGGGAGCCTGCCACCCAAGCTGACCTTGATGATCCTGAACAGAATATCGACCATGCCGAATTATCTGCCGAATGTCATTATTATGGAACAGCCTGTGATTGAGATGGGACGCAAGGCAGTGGATGTCCTTCTGGAACGCGCTGCCCAGCCGGAGCGCGAGCGCATGGATATCCTGTATAACGTAACTGTGAACGACCAGCGGGAAGGCTGAGGGCCGAACATAATATCCAGAAAGAGACGTGACCGAAAAATCACGCCTCTTTTCGTATGGAAAGGAATACAAGAATAATGCATAAATAATCATCAAGTAATTGGTATTATTACTTGACAGTAAAGCGTTAAAGTGATAGTCTTCCAATATATAAACGTGCTGCTTGCAGAGCGTGCACGTAAGACAATCGAAAAGAAAGGCGTGAAAGGTATGAAGAAGAAGAATACCGTGAAGAAAGTCCTTGCGGCTGCGCTTTGCCTGTTCTTGGTCGGACTGCTGGTTGCGTCGGTTGTTGCAACGAACAGCGGCAAGACGGAAATGCGCCGCCTGTCCGTCATGACGGACAGAGGTGTTGCGATCAGTCTGGAAGTTTATAAACCCAAGACGGCAACACGTGATAATCCCGCACCTGCGGTCATGCTCATCCCCGGCGGCAACGCCAGTGTTGAGTACATGGCTGATGCCGGATTGGAACTGGCAAGGAGAGGTATTGTTGCCATCGGTATCGAGCCTTATACCATCGGCCGTTCTGATGTGGAACTGGATAATGACGGCCTGGGCTCCATTGACGTGACGGACTATGTTTACGGGCTTGATTTCATCGACACCCAGAATATTGGCTATATCGGATGGTCGATGGGTGCGTCCCGTGTCAATGCGGCACTTTATGTGAAGGATGAAGCTGGCAACCAGATTATCCGTGACGGCGTCAAGGGCGTTATGTATGTCGGCGCCGGTAGCCTGCTTTCTTCCGATTATCAGATCAACTGCGCACTGTTCGAGGGCCAGTGGGACAACCTGTACCGCGGCGACAGACGCGACATGTACAAGAATCCCCAGTATGCTGCTCCTCTGGGCGTAGACCAGTTCGAGTTCTGGAAGTGGTACGGCGATCCTGCCAACGGCACCGGCCGTATCTATTATGAAGGCTGGACCGGCCATACGATCGGCCTGTCAAGCTACTCCTTCGTGAAGGCCGCTTGTGACTTCTATACCACGACCTTTGGCCTGAAGAATGATCAGCCGATCCTTTATCTGTGGAAAGAGTGTGGCACGGCAGTTGCCTTTGCGGCAATCGTTATTGCTCTGATCTGCGTGGTCATGATCCTTGCCGACACCGAGTTCTTCAAGAAGGACATCGTTGCCAAGGAGCGTAAAGTTATCGAAGCCAATCCCAAGCACTGGATCCTGTGGGTAGGCTTGTTGCTGCCGGCATTCTTCGGTGCTGCAACAGCTTCCTGGGCTGTACCTACCGGCCAGGGCATCCTCAATAAGTGGGTGTCCGCGAACCAGATCCACGGCACAAATATCCAGAACGTCAACGGCCTTGTCTTCTGGCTCTGCTGCCTGCAGGCATTCGGCCTTGTGGTCTGGGCAATCGTCAATTTCATTGTTCTCAAGACAGATAAGCGCGCACTGAAAGAACAGATCACGCTGCCCGGAACGCGTAAGGGCATCATGTTCCTGAAGTGCCTGCTGCTCAGCTTCGTTTCTCTGTTCATCATTTATTTCGCTGTTACCTTCGGCGAGCAGCTGTTCACGATCAGCCCGCGCTTCTGGAAGGTCCAGATCAACAGCCTGACCAGACTGAGGATGGAGAAGTTCCTGATCTACTTCCCGCTCTATCTGATTCCGTTCCTAGTTGCGAACTATCTGCATTCCACCAGCTACTACCTCAAAGATAAGCCCGTTCTGTCCACTGTCCTGTTCTGGCTGGCGAACGGTCTGCCTCCGATGTTCTTCCTGTTCTATGCCTATGGAAAGATCGCTTTCTTCCACACCACCCCGATCACCAGCCTGGGCATGTCCCGTGCAAACGGCTCTCTGGTCGATGCTACGATCATGATGATCCCCGTTGGTATCCTGGCAAGCCTGCTGTACAGGAAGACCAAGAACTTCTATCTGCCGGCGGCCTTCAATGCGATGTTCTTCACCTGGATGGCTGTTGCGACAGACCTGATCTATATCGGCAAATAATCCGCATAAACAAATCTACCGGGCCCGGCAGTTTGCCGGGCCTTTTCAAATCCCCGGCAGATCAGGAAGCACTCTTGACGATCAAAATAATTCATTTGACAAACAAATCAAAGCGCGCCTTTTCAACGCCCTGTTATAGAGTGAGAAAGCGCGCTATTTGAACAATATGGGGATGAAAAGAACAGGCAGTCTTATGCCTTGTACAGCTTCGGATAAGCTTTTTTGTCGTACTGTTTTAATATGACTGTTGCCATAATGCTTCCGAGTGCTACGGCGAGAATGAGGATCCAGGTCCAGGTGGAACCGCTGCGGTCATATATACGTCCGACTGCCAGGTCGATGCATCCCGTTACTGCCGCAGTAAAAACACTCGTGACCCCGTTGATCCGTCCGCGGTGGCTTGCGGGGATGCTCTCAGCAAGGTCTTGCCTTGCATCCGCGCAGGCACTCCATCCTGCACCCGGCATCAGCCTGGTATTTTTTTGATGTCATTTTGAAGCCATTCTGAAGCCCGCTTTTCGTGCATGGAACGGCGGTGACATCATTTTGATGTCATCCAACCGGCATGCTGTTTCACTCTTCCATTTTCATCATCCCCCCTTTCACATTTCTTTCATCATTTCCATTCGTTCTTTCGTTTAGTCCCCTTCGGTTCGTCGCATCCCTCGCGCTGTTCCCGATTCGTCGGCCTTGTGTGACTCCCAATCAGTCCCCTGTGGGGCGCTCGCTTTTCACGTGCCGGTGCAAGGTCTTTTTCCCCGAAGGGTGGGATAATGGCAGCGGAGAAAGGTCATGGCGGTATATTCGCTTGAAGGATGCGGTATTCAGTTCAGATCGGGCAGGTGCTCTCTCCTGCTCAAAACCCACTTTACCAGTTTCGAGTCAATTTCTCAGATTCTGTACCACATCTGTAACAAAGCAGGAATTTTTCCCTTTCTCGTGTTGCATATTTGCAACAAACCGACACCAGTGAAATGCCTTTTTCGCTTTTGTAGGACTCGACAAAGCCTGCAGACATCCGGAAGCAGATCTCGCAGAGCGTGCGGCAAATTACAATCAAGGAGAATCCGAAGTTCAAGGTATACTGAGACGGGATTGAATGATTATTTCAGGAATTACTTTGCGATATGATAAAAGGCAAAATAAAAGAAACCCCTCTCACAAGGAGAAGGGAAAGCTAAAACAATACTTTGTCGACACATTCATCGGTCCTAGCAATGGCTTTGAAAGCGAAAAAGCTGCACGGCAGTTCTGCCTGTACAGCCTGTATTTGAATTATCTGTTTCGAAGCGAGTTCCTGTACTGCAAGGGTGTCACGCCGGTTTCATTCCTGAATACGCGGATGAAGTAAGAGGAAGAGGAGAAGCCGCAATGCTGGGCAATGTCTTGAATGTTGTCGTTGCCGGATTCCAGGTATTCCTTGGCTGCCTCCATGCGGATCATGGACAGGTATTTCTTGAAATATGTGTTTGTCTTGCTCTGTACCAGCTTGGACACGGTATATTCGGAAAGGTTGAAAGTCTCTGTCAAATCCGTGATACCGAAAAGCTCGTTGCTCATGTTGTCCTGGATGAATTCAATGATGGCATCCGCCAGTTCCGCCTCGTTCTTCGCCTCTTTGGAGGGGCCTGTGGCGATGGTGGTCCGCAGGGACTCGATAAAGGAGGTACGGATTACTTTCACATCCTGCATACCGGTATATCGGATTACATCGTTATCGTTTACCTGATAGCCGTACTCGCGAAGAATAGAATATATCTTTTCGATAATTTGCAGATTTGTATGCCAGTACATCAGGAAGGAAGGCAGCAATACCTCGGTCTTGTCGAACAGTTCCTGCGCGGAACGGATGCAGGAGGGATCATTGGAGATTACCTGGACGCGGAAAAGGGAAAAGTCCATTTGTTCCAGCATATCCGCGGGCTGATTCCCAGCGCCCTGACGGTTGTTCAGCTCCAGTATGGCGGACAGGTAGGAGTGGTGTAGGCCGTAGGCGTCCCGGCAAATTTCACCCGCGCCAAAGGACACACCGTCCCCAAGAAGGAACGGAAGCTGCTTCATGCTTTCCTCCCGGCCGGCCTCATCGGCGGTGCCGATAATCATAGCTAGATACCCGGTGCGGTACTGCTCAAAGGCAACAATATTGGACCTTGTTTTCAGCGTTTTCAGGGTACGGTTTACTGTGGGGAAGGACTGCAGGGGCGCGACGGCAACGAAATGGCAGGGGAAGGCATCCGTAAATATATCAGAAGCGGCACTGTCAAAGGGAAGCCCCAGCAGCAGCATTTCAATGCCCTTCAGCCGTGCCATTTCTTTTTCATTTTCCAGCTCGTTCCGAAGCTCATTCTCCAACTGTTCCTTATGGGAAATGAATCCCTTGACAGCGGCAATTTCATCCGTGGCGGCATTTTCACGGCCGGTTTGTCGAACGATTTCATTCAGAGGACGGTAACTGTAAATAATCAGGAACGCGATTAACAGCATACACATCGCGGCGGAAATGACGCCCAGACGCAGGATAGAGGCTGAATAACTGTCCAAAGTGGCGCGGTAGAAGGATTCCGGTACGCTGAGCGTAACAGAGAAACCGTTCGGTGCAGAATAGTCAAATCGGTGAAAGGTGCCATCCGTGTTGCCGGTATCGTAAATGAGTTGCCCTCTGTAGGACAGCGTTTCCACCGTATAGGTGCTGTTCAGGGACGCGCTGAAATTATCCGCAATGGAATTGCCAGAAATATCAAAAATCAGTACTCGACGGGATTCCACACCAGGCCGGATGCTAACAGGCAGCAGGTAGAGTATACGTCCCTCCTCCAACAGGGCATTGTCCGCAAAAAACTCGCCTTCCGTCACCTTGCTTATGGTGGCAAGAAAGGCTGAACTGTTCACCTCAGGCACAACTATACGGCAATACTGTTGAATGGGCCCCCAATTGCTCAAGTATGAGTTGTTTTTATAGGACGACAGTATTTTGCCGCTTTTGTTGAAATACAGACCGATACCGGATACCAAGGGCAGACTGATGGAATAACCGTGGAGCATATCCATCGCGGAAGGGCCTTTCGTTTGGTCATAGGTATATCCCTCCGGATTCTGTTGCACATATTGCTCATAGGTATAGGGGGTTGCGAAGCAATAACGGCCAATGGCTTTGAATTGTGAAATGTAGGATTCCAAGGACTGACTAACGCTGTCCGCCACATTGGCGAACACGCTGTCAGTCACTCCCTGCAGATGCTGATAACTTTTTGACGAAATCAAAAAGGTGGAGGACAGGGTGACCATAAAAACCACCAGAATACCAATGGCAATCAGGCGAACAAGAAAGCGATACTTTGAAAAAAATGCATATATCCTGCCTTCGTTTTGAAAAACAGTACGATTGTGCTTCATATAGACTTCTCCGTTATTCAGGCATTTGCTAGGCAAACATCCTTAATAATGTACCATACAGTCCCCTGCTTTTCAATCAGATTTCGCTCAATACTGGTATCATTTTTGAGAAAAGTACTATTTTCTGCATGCAGGTGGCATTCCAATATAGAAAATATAATTATGATTGAGCACAACATAGAAAAATGATAAAGTTGGCACGATAAATAAGATGTAACAAACCCATAATACAACGAAGGGAAAAAGAATAACATGAGAAAAGCAAGTGCCCTGCAAGAGAAAAAGAACCGTTCTCTCGCGTTGAGGATTTGGGACGCGCGATATATTTATCTGCTGCTGATTCCGGGGCTGGTTTATTTCATCATCTTCCACTATGGTCCCATGTACGGTCTGGTGCTGGCTTTCAAAAAGTATAATGCCAGGCTGGGTATTTTGGGCAGTCAATGGATTGGCTGGAAAAACTTTGAGCGTATTTTTATTACCGCTCAGGCGAAGACGGCAATCATCAATACGCTGGAGATCAGTTTCTCCCGTCTGCTGTTCCAGTTTCCGGTACCAATCTTTCTTGCTATTCTGATTGACGAAATGCCCAAGAGCGGCTTCAAAAAGATTTACCAAACCGTCTACACCTTCCCTCACTTTTTATCCTGGGTGGTTGTCGGTACCATCATGGTCAATCTGTTCAGTAACGGCGGGTCTGTCAATTTGATTCTGAACAAGCTGGGTTTCAGTTCAATCCCGTTCCTGGGCAGCAAATCACTTGCCCGTCCGATGCTCTACATTACGGCAAACTGGAAAGGCATGGGCTGGTCCTCCATAATCTATTTGGCGGCCATTACCGGTATCGATCCATCAATGTACGAGGCCGCCTATATTGACGGCGCGGGCAGATGGAAGCGAATCTGGTATATCACGCTTCCCAGTATCGCCAACACAATCGTGGTGATGCTGATCCTGGACTTAGGCGGTATGATGAATGCCGGTTTTGATCAGGTTTACAACCTGACAAACGGCGTAATCAAGACGAAAATCGATATAATTGATACATATATCAACGAAATCACCTTTGAAACAACACCCGATTACGGTTTTTCTACCGCAGTAGGTCTGTTCAAGTCGGTAATCAACTTCGCAATGCTGTTGACTTCCAACTCGATTGTGAAGAAAATCCGCGGCATTGGTCTGTTCAGCTAATATCGGAAGAAGGAGAGTATTGAAAATGGCACGCAACAAAGGCCTGAATCGCAAAACAACAGGAGATTATGTGATTTTTATCATTATGACAATTCTTGCTTTGCTGATTGTGATTCCCTTCTTTCTGTCCATTGTTATTTCGTTTGAAACACCTGCTGCTTACGCCCGAAACCCTGCCTCGTTGTGGCCGGTCGAAGCCACTCTAGCAAATTACAAGTATTTGATTACAGTAGGTTCATTGGGAGTAGGATATTCCAACACGCTCTTCGTGGTTGTCGTCGGATTGATATATGCCATGTTGCTGATGGTGAGCATGGCGTATGCCTTCGCTCAGCCCAAGTTCCCCGGGAAAAAGTTTTTCTTCCTGGTGATGCTTTTTACCATGTTCTTCGGAGGGGGAATTGTTCCCACTTATTTGCTGATGAAGGAACTGGGACTGCGGAACACATTATGGGGGATTATCCTCATGGGCGGTGTGTCCGGGTACAATATCATCATTATGAAGGGTGGCTTTGAGAGCGTGCCCGCTTCCCTTCGGGAAGCGGCGACCATTGACGGAGCGAATGACCTTCAGGTTTTTTGGCAGATCATGCTACCATTGCAGCTGCCGCTGCTCGCCACCTTTTCCCTGTTTACCGTGGTGGGCTACTGGAACAGTTGGTATTGGCCGAGCCTCCTGATTAACAAATCGAAGTTGCAGACGCTACAGCTGGTACTGCGTTCCATCGTGAACCGGGCTTCTTCTGCGCAGACCGCGGGACAAAGCGCGTCCGGTATGGAGGGAGAGGAACTTTTCTCTATGGGGCTGAAGATGGCAGCCGTCGTAGCCACTATGCTGCCCATCATGTGCGTATATCCATTCCTGCAGAAGTACTTTACCAAGGGCGTTCTGGTAGGCTCCATCAAGATGTAATCCCATTCTCACGGTGTCAGCGGGTGATTGTGCCCGTTAACATAATATAATTTAGGAGGAACTATCCATGAAGAAGTTTCTGGCTCTCCTGATGGCGGCTCTGATGCTGCTGTCCTGCGGATCCGCGATGGCTGAATATGATAAGCATATCGAATTCACCACAACGAACCGCGGAATCCTGACTGCCGGTGTGGATTATACCGGCGACGCATTCTATGAGTGGCTGTGCGAAAAGTTCAATGTATCCATTGAACCCATCATCACTGACAGCGCGACTCACGAGGCTACCACTACGATGTGGATCAATAACGGCGATATGTGCGATGTACTGACTCAGTCCAATTTCAGTTATTCCACTTATCTAGACTGGATTGATCAGGGACTGATTGCTCCCCTACCTGACGGCTGGGAAGAAAAATATCCCAACCTGTACAATGCGATGCAGAAGAGCATGGTCCTTGAAAAACTGACTGTGGATGGCAAGGTGTATACCATTCCTGCACCCGTCTATGAGAACTTTATTGATGTTGACATTCCTATCGCTCATCAGTGCATTTATTACCGAAAGGACTGGGCTGAGCAGCTGGGCTACAACTTCGGTGATACCATCACGGTGTCTCAGCTGAAGGAATTCTGCCTGAAGGCGATTGAGCAGAATCTGGCCGGCAACGGTGCCACCGTTGGCTTGACCACCCGTACCAGCAGCATCATCAACGACTTGATGTGTCTCCTCGGTTTCAGCTACACGAAGTATGTGAAGACTGAAGAAGGTTATGTATGGGGACCTGCCATGGAAGGCGTAACCAATCAGATTGCTGTTATCCGCGACCTGTACGCCTCCGGTATGCTGGATCCCGACTTCTATCTGCTGGACGGCGATAGCTGCTACAACCGGTTCGCCTCTGGTGTCGCGGCTGCGCTGTATCATGACGGTGGCCCCGGCAACCACGCCACTGTTTGGTCCCGCTTCTCCGATGCCAATCCCGACAAGAACGTGGATGATTGTGTTGATTCTGTTGTCCTGACAGATGACAACGGCATTTGCCATCCTGCCGAATGTACCAACTTCTGGACTGTGAAGTATTTCAGCCCGGATATTGACCCTGAAGTCTTTGACCGTATCCTGTGCATGATTGACTACTTCAACAGCCGTGAAGGCGAAGTAGCCGCGTACTACGGCATTCCCGAGGTTGACTGGGTTTGGACGGAAGAAGGTCTGTTTGACGCTTCTGTCCGCGACGCTGAAAAGCCGAAAGATTTCAGCAAGGATCTAGTCTGCACTTGGGGCACCTGCTCCGATGAGCTATATGCGTTCAATGCTGCCAATGAATATCCCAAGTCTGTTGAGTCCTACCTGACAAATATGGACATCAAGGCCAATGGTGATGTCATTCGTTACGACTATGACTACTGGGGATATGCCAGCGAAGCCAAGTCCCAGTATTCTGTGGATATGCGCTCCAAGGTTGTTGAACTGGTTGTGGACTCCACTCTGGATATCGAAGCTGAGTGGGCGAAGTTCATTGCCGACAACGAGGGCATGTGGAAGCCTCTGCTGGACGAACTAAACGCCACCTTCTGCGCTAAGTAAGATTATCAGAACCCATGGGGGAGCCGTGTTCACGCGGCTCCCTTTCTCGTTATCATGGCAAAAAGGATACTGAAATGAAAGGATATGGGCAACATGAGGGACAAGAAAATTCTGTGTCTTTTGCTTTGCTTCCTGCTTTGCATCCTGTCTTCTGCGCATGCGGAGGAAAGCTGCGTCCTTGTATAGTACCAAACAAACCACTCTGCGTTAAACCAATCCACGTTGGATATTGCTTCCGGCATGGGGTATATTATCCAGGATGAAACCGGGAAACAGTTTGTCATTGACGGCGGGCTGGAGGATGACGGTTACCGCTTCCTGCAGCTGCTCAAGGAGGTCTCCGGCGAGGAAAAGCCCCATGTAGATATGTGTTTTCTCTCGCACCCTCACAGCGACCATTATGGCGCGCTGAAGGCAATTGCCGGCACCTATCCGAATCAGCTGACGGTGGACACCATTCTGGCCAACTTCCCGCCAAGGGATTTCGTGGATACCGTGAAGGGCACCAGCTATGCTCCCGGCGAAACGGCACTGGATACAATCCGCTACACTCTGAACGCGGAACTGGCTGTACCGCATACCGGCGATACCTATCAGGTCGGTCAAATCTCCATTGAAGTGGCGACCACCTGGGAGGATTTGAAACAGGTCAACGAGTGCAACGAAACAAGCACCATCCTGATGGTTCGGGCAGGAGAAAAGAATATTTTGTTCCTGGGTGACGCATATGCGGCGACCTGTAAGAACGCGGCAAAAACTATGGGGACAAACTGGCATGCGACATCGTTCAGGTTGCGCATCACGCGGTTTGCGGCGGTTCGGTTGATCTGTACAAGGCAGCGAACGCAAAGGTGTACCTGATTCCCAATAACCGCATTACCGTAGATATCTGCAAGAAGAAAGACAATGTGGTTTACTGGGTGATGAAAAATGCCCCTGAGATTGTATACGCCGGGGACGGTACGGTGTATTTTAATCTCTCTGAAAAATCCGAGAAATAAGGGAGAAATTTGGCATGAAGGTCAGCATGAGTATCGGTTCGCTGATTCGGGTGTTTAATCCGGATAAGAGTTTCGCAATGGTAAAAGAAGCCGGGTTTGACGGCGTCGACTTTGGTTTTCATATGTTCTACTCCTACGGAGATATTGTGAACGGGAAGACGGAAAGCATCTTCGGAAAAAGCGTGGAGGAAGTTCGCGAATTCATGCGTCCGTACATGGATGCGCTGAAAACGATCGGAGAACGAGAAAACCGCTGGATGCAGGATGTCAACCATTGTGTATCTAAGGCACTCGTGAATCAGAATCCGAAGCATACGCTTTTCGTCATGGAAG